>ENA-ORXB01000078-ORXB01000078.1-sediment-metagenome-genome-assembly--contig:-NODE-78-length-251882-cov-13.596902_pt1 | contig 251882 bp, 238 predicted proteins | sample MGYA00237863_ERZ511475 | MGnify/ENA primary metagenome ERZ511475 (study PRJEB26305, sample SAMN06343858) | sediment metagenome | isolation source: hot spring sediment | place: Canada: British...
AGAGCGGGCTGGGGCGGGAGGGGGTGAGGTACGCCATTGAGGAGATGACCAACATCCAGATGGTGGCCATACGGCTGGCGAGCTAAACTTTAACCACAAGGCTAATCCGTTAGTACTTTTATAGCAGACGACGGAGGACAGAGGACGGCCCCCTCCCCTTATGGGGGAGGGGGTGAGGGGAGAGGTTCATCCGTCATCCGTCCTCAAAGGAGGGACAATGGATTATAAACTCTGGATCAATGGGAAATGGACAGACAGTCAGGGGGGCGGGCGCAGGGCAATTGAGAACCCGGCCACCGGCGAAACCATCGCCGAGGTGGTAGAGTCCAGCCGGGAGGACGTAGACCGCGCTGTTCAGGCCGCCAAAGCCGCCTTCTACGATGGCCGCTGGTCGCGCAAGACGCCGGGGGAGCGTTCCAGGGCGCTATGGAAGCTGGCCGACCTGATTGAGGCCCACGCTGAGGAATTCGCCCGCGTGGAGTCGGAGAACACGGGCAAGCCCTACCAGGCGGTCAGCCTGGGCGCGGACCTGCCCTTCACGATAGATAATCTGCGCTTCTTCGCCGCTGCCGCCCGCGATACGCACGGCTCCCACGCGGGAGAATATATGGCGGGCTACACCTCTATCTACCGGCGCGAACCGGTGGGCGTGGTCGGGCAGATCGCCCCCTGGAACTATCCGCTGATGATGGCGGTGTGGAAGCTAGGGCCGGCGCTGGCCGCCGGCTGCACCGTCGTGTACAAGCCCAGCCCGCTGACCCCGCTCACCGCGCTGATGCTGGCCGAACTCACCGCCGAAGCGGGCATCCCTCCCGGCGTGGTCAACATCATCACCGGCGGCGACGATGTAGGGCGTGCCCTGGTGGAGCACCCGGACATCCGCATGATCAGCCTCACCGGCTCCACCGAGGCGGGAAAGAGCGTGATGGAGACGGCGGCGAAGACCCTCAAGCGCGTCCATCTGGAGTTGGGCGGCAAGGCCCCGGTGATCGTCTTTGACGATGCCGATGTAGCCCTGGTGGCGGCGAAAGCCACGCTGGCAGCCACCTTCAACACCGGCCAGGATTGCACGGCGGCGACGCGGGTGTATGTGGCCGAACGCCGGGCGGAGACCGTCAAAGAGGCTCTGGTGGAGGCCATGCGCCAGGTGAAAATAGGCTCACCTTTCGCTGACGACACCCAAATGGGGCCGCTGATCTCGCAGGAGCAGCGCGAGCGCGTGCACGGCTTTGTGGAGCGGGCGCGGGCCAGGGGCGCCCGCATCCTCACCGGAGGCGGCGTGCCCGCAGGCTTCGCCAGCGGCTATTACTATGCCCCCACCGTGATCACAGGCGTGGACCAGCGCTCCGAGATCGTGCAGAGCGAGGTGTTCGGGCCGGTGCTGACCATCCAGACCTTTCGCGACGACGACGAGGCCATCCGGCTGGGGAACGATGTGGTCTATGGGCTGGCCGCCTCCCTGTTCACCAAGGACATCGGGCGGGCCATGCGCATCGCGGCCCAGCTTGAATTCGGCACAGTGTGGATCAACGACCACATCCCCCTGGCTTCGGAGGCGCCGCACGGCGGCTTCAAGCAGTCCGGCTTCGGCAAAGACCTGTCCATTGAGGCCATGCAGGATTACCAGGTCACCAAGCACGTGATGATCGCCCACGCCAGCCAATAACGCAGCGGTCAGCTTTCAGCTTTCGGGCAGACCTCGCAGGTCTAGGGGGCCTGCGAGGTCTCCGTCTCTTGTAGGGAAGGGCTGGGGTGGGGGGAGAACAGCGGCAGGGTGAAGCCAAACGTGCTCCCTTGCCCCTCCTGGCTTTCGGCCCACACCGTGCCACCGTGGGCCTCCACAATTTGCTTGACGATCAGCAGGCCCAGGCCCGTGCCTTTGATCCGGGCGATTTTCTCTCCGCTGCCGCGCCGGTAGCGCTGGAAGAGCAACGGCAGGTCCTCGGCGGCGATGCCCATGCCTGTGTCGGTCACCGTGACCCTGGCGTGACTGCCGTCGGCCATCGCCGCCACAGTGATGCGCCCGCCCTCCGGCGTGTACTTGATGGCGTTGGAGAGCAGATTCGCCAGCACCTGCTCCACCCGCCTGGCGTCGGCGTACACCGGCGGCAGGTCAGCAGGCAGGTTCAATTCAATCGTCTGCTTCTTGTTTTGAGCCAGGACCTCGGCGCGACCGACTGCGTTCCGGCACACCGCCGCCAGGTCCATTTCCGTTGGCTGAAGCTTCAGGAAGCCAGCGTCTATCTTGGTGTACTCCAGAAAATCATCCAGTTGCTTGATCAGCGAGCCGACGCTCTCCGCGATCATCTGGATCAAGTCGCGTCTGCTCTCCTCGGTCAGCGGCAGCTTGGGGTTGAGGAGGGCCTGCGTGGCCGTTTGGATAATATGCAGCGGGTGGCGCAGATCGTGCGTCACCATCGCATACAGGTCTGCCCGCATCAACTCCAGTTCGCGGCGCGCCCGGATGCCCTCGCGCAGGCTCAGGCTACGCTCCAGGTGATGGCGGAAGGTGGCCTGCTGGGCCTGCCTCATCAGTTCATCCTTATCAATGTAGCCATCCGCCCCCTCGCGCACGGCCTCAATCGCCGTCTGCACATCCCCCTGACCCGTCACCAGCACGATGCACACCGCCTGGTCCGTCTCGCGGATGGTACGCAACACCTGCAAGCCATCGCCGTCCGGCAGGACCAGGTCCAGCAGGATCAGGTCAAAGCGGCCTGGCTGCCAGGCGGCCAGCGCACTGGCCGCATCCTCCGCCGTCGTGGGCCGCATCCCGAAGCCCCGCACCAACGCTTCCAGGAAGCGCCGTGTGGGGCGGCTATCGTCCACGATCAGCACCGCCTTGTCCTCAAGGGTGGCCTTGTCCTCTATCATGGATCAATCTCGCAACCGTGTCTAACAGAATATCCTGGGTGAACGTGCTCTTCTCAAGCGCTGCCTGAGCGCCCACCTCGCGTGCGCGTTGCTCGGCTGCCTGTTGATTCAACGAGGTCACCAGCACTACCGGCAAGTGGGCCCACTGTGGGTGCTCCCGGAGGGTCACCACCAGCGCCAACCCATCCATGACCGGCATCTCAATATCCGTGACCACCAGGTCAAATGCCCCACCGCGCAAGAGCGCCAGCGCCTGGGCGCCATTCCCGGCCACCTCCACCTGATAGCCGGCCGCCGTGAGGATACTGCGCTCCAACTCGCGCGTCGTGACCATATCGTCCACGACCAGGATGCGCGCTCGGCGGCCCGTGTCCTCCATCCCGAATTGGCCCTGATTGCGTGGGGCTGCCCAGGCCTGTTGTTTCACGGCGCTCACCAACGCCGCCGTATCCAGCAAAAAAGCGATTGCGCCGTCGGCTAACACTGTTGCCCCCGAGATGAACTCGCAGGCCCCCCGCAGCACCCGCCCCACCGGCTTGATCGCCACCCGGCGTTCATCCAGCAGCGCATCTACCGTGAAGATAGCCTGGCTCTGACCGTTGCGCACTCGCACCGCGCTGCGCCCCCCACTCGCCCGCCTTCTCCCCAGCCCCCTCTCCCTCCGCATGTGGGGGGGGTCAGAGGGGGGCAGGGCCAACACCTGCGCCAGCGATACAACCTCCACCACCTGACCATCGTCCGTCGTCTGTCGTCCGCCGTCCGTCGTCCAGGGGGGCAGGCGAATGGCACGCACATCCGCTGCTGGCAGCGCCACAATCTGACCGCCTGCGCTGACCAGCAAGACATGGCTCAGGCTCAAGGTCAGCGGCAGGGACAGGGTGAAGGTCGTGCCTGCCCCCACGCGGCTGGCGATATGGATGGTTCCGCCCAGCCTGCGCACCGCCGCCTTCACCGCGCTCATGCCCACCCCCCGGCCTGAGGCTTCGGTGATAAAGGGGCTGGTGCTGAAGCCGGGGGTGTAAATCAACTCCAGCGCGGCCCGATCATCCAGCCGGGCGGCCTGCTCCGCGCTGATCAGCCCTCGCCCAACGGCCACCTGGCGCACCAGGTCAGGATCCATCCCCCGCCCATCATCGGCGATCTCAATGATCACCCGGTCGCCCTGGCGGGCCGAACGCAGGCTGATCTGGCCCAGAGGGGACTTCCCTTGCGCCACACGGTTCTGAGGCAGCTCTATCCCGTGACTGACGGCATTGCGCACCAGGTGCAGCAGAGGCTCGCTGATCTCCTGCAGGATATGCCGGTCCAACTCCACCTCGCCGCCGGTGACGCTGACCGCCACCTGTTTGCCCTCCTCGCGGGCCAGGTCGCGGATGGTGCGCGAGAGCGGGCCGAGAATGGTCGCCAGGGGCAGCAGGCGCAACTCCATCACATCATCATGCAGCCGGTCGGCGATGGTAGAGAGCACCTCCAGGCGGTCAGTTGTCTTCAGGGCAGCCGTATGCAGGCGGGTGATCAATCGGCTCTGATGGTCGCGCAGGCGCAGGGCCTGCGCTTTAAGCTGGGTGCTCGCCGCAGAAGCCGGGAGCGACTCCACGATCTTCAATGCGCTCTCGGTGAGCCGACGCTGCTCCCCTGCCATCTGCGCCAATGCGCGCAACTCCAACAGGTCACTCTCCCATCCCGTCTTCAGCGCGGTCAGGTCGCCGATCTGTTTCAGGAGGGTATCCAGCCGGGCGACGCTCACCCGGATGGTTTCGTCCGCCTCTGCGGGCGCAGGTGCGCTGATCGCCTCCCCCGGTCCCAACGGAGGACGGAGGACGTCCCCTCCCCCTTCTCCTCCCCTATCAGGGGGGGAGGGCGCGGGGAGAAGTTCCCCCGTCGGGCGCGAAGTGCCCATAACGTTCTCCAACCGGCGGAGGACCTCTGCCGGTGCCGCTTCTGGCTGCGCGCCCTCGCGGGCCAGCAACTGCTTCATGGCATCCACCGCACCCAAGAGCGCATCCACCACCTCGGCGTTGACCGCCAGGCGATGTTCGCGCAGACCGTCCAGCACATTCTCGGCGGCGTGGGCCACCTGGGCGACGGCAGTGTAGCCGATCATCCGCGCCGTGCCCTTAATGGTATGGGCCGAACGAAACAGGTCCTTCACCAGTTGGCCGTCGTCTGGCCGACCCTCCAGGTCCAGCAGCCCTTGTGTGAGGGCCTCCAGGTGCTCCTGGACCTCGGCCAGAAAGTCCGGCAGGAAGGCGCTGAGATCAACGGCGGTGTCCATCTTGCTCAATGAGAGCAGCAGACGGGTACGGGCGCAAGGCGCTGTGCCCCCCCGTTATCTGTCGTTCATCGTTTGTCGTCCACGCCGCGTTGCTGCCGATCAACGCGGTCAGGGCGTGCACGGTCTCCGCCAGTTGGCTGGCGACGGTGGCCCAGTGCTGGCTGACGGCGACCGACTGCTCCGAAGCCTGCGACATCTGGCGCACGCGGACGACGACCTGGGCACTGGCGGCCTGTTGTTGCTGAGTGGCCTGCGAGATGTTCCGGGCGGCGTGCAGGGCCTGCTCCACCCCCTCCACAATGCCGGTCATGGACTCGCCTGAACGATAGACCAGGGCCATGCCGCGTTCGGCCTCGCGCACCCCGTCCTCCGCCGCCATCACCGCCGCATTCGTGGCCGTCTGCACCTCGCTTACCAGCGCGCGCACCTCCTCGGTGGAGCGCAAGGCCCGATCGGCCAGGCGCTTGACCTCGGTGGCGACGATGGCGAAGCGCCGCCCGTGTTCGCCGGCACCCGCCGCCTCAATCGCCGCGTTGAGCGCCAGCAAATGGGTCTCATCCGCGATGTCGTTAATCAGGTCAATGATGGCGCCGATCTGCTGGGCTTTCTCGCCCAGCACCAGGATGCGTTGCGCCAGCGCCTGCACCTTATCCCGCACGCCTTCAATCCCGGCAACCGTCTCCTCAACCGTCTTGCGCGCAGTTTCCACCACCGCACGGTTGCTCTCCACAGCGCGGGTGACGCGATCGGCGGATTCGGCGATCATGCCAGCCATCTGGCTCAACTCCTCCATCGTCGTGGCGATATGCGTCATGGTTCGGGCCTGATCCGCTACCTCTGTCGCCTGGTTCCGGGCCTGCGCCGACATCTCCTCTGAGGCCACTGTCATCACCTGAACCGCCGACTGCAGCGGCCCAATGATGGAGCCGGCGATCAGCCACCCCAGGAGCAGCGCGGCGATAAAGGAAAGCACAGCCACAACCAGGTCAACCTGGGTCAATTCCCTGACCATCGGCAGGCTGGTAGTGGTGATCGTCTCAATCGCGCTGTTCACCCGATGAAGCGCGTAGATGCTGATCGTGCCGATGGCCAGCGACGGGATGATGGCCGTCAGCGCAAAACCGACCATGATCCTGCGCCGGATCGGCCAATCAGGACGAAACAGGCGCAAAACCAGGCCCGGCCCGGTCTCATGATGTTCAGCGTTCATACGTTCATACCTCAATTTCCATGATCCCTGTCGCCGAAGGCGACGTTGTTAGATAATCCGTTGAGCACCATAGAGTCCTGTAGCACGCCCCCGCTTAGGCGTTCCCCCTGGCCCTCCTACAAGGCGCCCAATACCTGGGGCAGGCATAGCACACGGATAACATCCCCGTCCTGAGACTGGACATACCCGGAGAAGAACCCGGATGAAGGCGACTGAGGGCCGCTCTCCTGCGCCCTGATCTCGGCCTCCTGAACATGCAGCACCTCCCCGATCGCGTCCACATGCAGGCCGATAAGGTCAGCCGGGTTGCCCCGATCTCTGACGACGATGATATGGCCCGTGCTCGTGCGTTCGGGGGGCACTGCCAGGCCCAGCACGCCACGCACATCAGCCACCGGCAAGACCTCACCGTGCAACACAATCGCCCCGATCACCGTCCGCGAGTTGCCGGGGACGGGCGTCATACGACTGGGCCGGGCCACCTCGTGCACCGCCGCCAGCGGCACGGCATAGACCTCCTCTCCCCAATGGAAGGTGAGCAGTGGGATAAGCGCATTGTTCTCAGCGGTCATCCGGCATCGCCTGTGAAACCTCGCACCTCATGACATTTCAGGCTTGACATTTGACGCCTGGCGCCCTCGGCGCGACTCCAGATAACTCTCCAGCATCGCCAGGCTGTAGCGACGATGGCCGCCCGCCGTGCGATAGGGGATCAGCACGCCACGCGCCTCCATGCGGCGCAGCGTATTAGGGCTGACCCCCAGGAAGGCGGCTGCTTCGGCCAGGGTCAACATGGCGCGCTCCAGCTTCATGCCTGTGCTCCAGAGATAGACAGTCCGGTAGGGGCGAGGCGCTGCCTCGCCCCTACTTACCCAATCTTACCCCAACCTGACCACAAGCGTAGCCGTTTTGTGCCCGGTCGCGCAATAGGATAATAGTTCCCCCCATTTAGCGTGCAGCGGTCACCCCTCAGCTTTTGGTGGGCTATAGCGGCATCCCGACCTGGAGGGTATGTCAGTAGAAGCGAGGCGGCGCCTCGCCCCTACGCTGGTTGTGCCGCGCCCCGCCTTCATGTTAAAATCGGCTTATGCCGATCCGCATCCTGCCGCCGGACATCGCCGCCCAAATCGCCGCTGGCGAGGTGGTGGAGCGGCCCGCCTCGGTCGTCAAAGAACTGGTGGAGAACGCACTTGACGCCGGGGCGCGCGCCATCACGGTGGATATTGAAGGCGGTGGCCGCCGCCGCATCCGCGTCGCCGACGACGGCGCAGGCATCCCCGCCGCCGAAGTGGCCCTGGCCTTCGCCCGCCACGCCACCAGCAAGCTCACCACCGCCGCCGACCTGGAGCGCATCACCACGCTGGGCTTTCGCGGCGAGGCGCTGGCCAGCATCGCCGCCGTCAGCCAGGTGCAGATGGTGACGCGGGCCGCCGGTGAACCCCTGGGCACCCGTATTCGGCTGGAGGGTGGGGCCATCCTGCTACGTGAGCCGGTCGGCGCCCCCCAGGGTACAGTGATCACAGTGGAAAACCTGTTTTTCAACGTCCCGGCCCGGCTCAAGTTCCTCAAGAGCGAAGCCGCCGAACGCGCCCGCATTGAGGCCCTGGTCACGCGCTACGCCCTGGCCTACCCCGACCGACGCTTCCGCCTGACGCACGATGGGCGGCTGGCCTTCCAGTCCAGCGGCGATGGCGACCGCTACGCCGCGCTGGTGGCCGTCCTGGGTCTGGATACCGCCCGGCATATGCTGGAGTTACCGGCGACGTGGGCCGGGGTGATCCAGGTGTCGGGCTACGTCAGCCTGCCCACGCTCTCCCGCGCCAACCGCAGCCAGATCACCCTGTTCGTGAACGGGCGTTGGGTGCAGGACAGCGCCCTGAGTTACGCTATCGTGGAAGCCTATCACGGCCTGCTCATGACCGGGCGCTATCCCGCTGCTGTGGTCTTCGTCACACTGCCGCCGGAGGAGGTGGACGTGAACGTCCATCCGGCCAAGACCGAGGTGCGCTTCCGCCGCCCCGATGCCGTCTTCGGCGCCGTCCAGAAAGCCATCCGCCAGCTTCTCCTGGCGCACGTGCCCGCGCCGGAAGCGCGCCTGCCGGCCGCCCAGCCGCCCCCGCCATCGGCAGCGGCCAGCCCCATCCCGCTTGACCTGAGCCATCCTGTGCCTGGCGTGGCCGCAGAACATGCCCCTATCCTCCCCCAGGCAGCGGGGGAGAGCGAAGGCGCGAGAACGGCAGGTGGCGAACTGCCCCTGTTGCGCGTCCTGGGGCAGGTGGGCGCCACTTACATCATCGCCGAAGGGCCGGATGGCATGTACCTGATTGACCAGCACGCCGCGCATGAGCGCATCCTGTATGAGCGCTTCATGGCCGAAGCGGCCCGTCATGCCGTGGTCTCGCAGAACCTGCTGGAGCCGGTCCTGGTGGACCTGCCGCCGGAGGCGGCGGCGACGTTGGCCGAGGATATGGATAGGCTCGCTGAATTGGGCTTTGTGGTGGAGCCGTTCGGCAGGACGACCTTTCTGGTGCGGGCCGTGCCAGCGATCATCGCCCGGCTGGACCCGGCCCAGGCGCTCTACAGCGCGGTGATGGAGAGTGACCAGGGGGAGCCACCGCTCTCCGGGACACGCGAGGCGCAGATCATCGCCCGTGTGTGCAAATCGGCGGCGGTCAAAGCCGGGCAGGTGCTGTCGCAGGCGGAGATGCAGGAGATGGTGCGGCAACTGGAGGCCTGCGCTGCGCCGCGCACCTGCCCGCACGGTCGCCCCACCCTGATCCACTTGACGACAGCGCAACTGGCGCGGCAGTTCGGGCGGCTGGGGTAACCTTCATGGCGCAGAGATTTATTGCGCCGAGCCTTTCGCCTGCTTGATCTCGGGGGCAATATCACCGACGCTCATGCCCATAAAAAGCTAGCCGCGCTCCTCAGTGTAATTCCCATAGCCGGTTGTGAATTGATTCAAGAAGCGAACGGTTTCAACGACACTGGTTTCTTTGAACAGCACCCGCATCGCTTCCGTCCAATGTCTCGGCTAGGGACATGATATGAGTGCTCATGCTCAAAAGAGATCAACTCCTGGCCTGAGCAGGTGTGATTTACCCAATTCGCTGTTGAATCAAGAGATTCACAACTCTCAGAAAATCCGCTGCGGTCTCGATGGCCTTCTCAGCATCTTGCTGAGATACGTGAAGCATGACCCCATAATCTCCGATGCCGCGCAATTCAAACAGCCAGTTCAACGCTTACCGTATCTGGCATCCAGCTTACCAGTCTTGACGAACTTCTGATGAACAGCTGCAACTACGCCGCTATGCTTGCCGAATTCTAACTCCTCGCTGAGCAATAGGGCGGTGGCGGCATAGAAAGCCGCATAATAGGCACGTGAAGCTGCAAAATCATAATAGCCCCCTGAAGCCAGTTCTTCTGCGGCCCGAATAGAGGCATCAGCACGTTCTAGATGAGCGGCGATTTCTGCCGCATATTTCATACTGGAAGTCCTTCTCTTTTCACATTTCGGTACAATTGAAGCTCACCGCGCTCAAACTCATCCGCCGCAACAGGCTTGGCCGAAATCAGGTACTCTGACTCAAGCTGTACCGGATAGAGCAAGTCAATAATCTGCTGGAGTTCCTGGAAATAGTCCAATGGCCCATTCAGCAGAACGAGCAAATCCATATCACTGCCCGCGCTTGCCCGGCTGCGAACCAAAGACCCATAGAGAATCAAGCCCTTGAGCCGAGAGCCGTAATAATCTTCCAAAATACGTTTACATTGACGGGCAATGGCAATCGTCGTTTCTACCATCGGAATACCCCAACTCGCCAACTTCTCAACCGAAGTTAGGCTTATCGGCATATGAGTATAAAATAGAGACCTTCGTGAAGCAACTTAATAGGGCACGGCCAGCCGTGTTCCTACTCCCCTACCACCATGCAATCCACCCGTCGCGTCCTGGGTTCATACAACTCCACCAGATACATGCGCTGCCAGGTGCCCAGGTCCAGCCGGCCATCGCGGACAGGCGCCCAACTGGTGTGGCCGAAGCCCAACATCTGCGCCAGGTGGGCGCGGGCGTTGTCTATCCCCTCATAGTCGTGGTGATAGCGCCGGTGGCGCGGCAGGAGATGCTCCAGGATCTCGCGGGCATCCTGGTGCAGGTCGGCGTCGGATTCGTTGCAGGCGATGGCCGCCGTCGTGTGCCGCGAGCGCACCAGGACAAAGCCCTGGACGATCCCGCTGCGCTTCACCGCTACCTCTACTTCCGGCGTAATATCCACAAAGTCAAAGGCAGAGCGCGTCCGTGCGCTGATCACCTCGGAATGCAACTTCATGGTCCACTCCTTCCAGGCGGGTCGCCGGGGCGGGGGCCTCAACGCGGCCCCAGCCACCACCGCAGGATGTCCGGCCCGCTCCACAGAGCAATCGCCGCCCCCACGATCAGAAACGGGCCATAGGGGATGAAGCTCCGCAGTGAGCGGAGGCGCGTCAGGACAAGCAGCAGGCTGATCACCCCGCCCACCAGGACGCCACCGGCGAGCGCCACGATCACCAGCGGGAAGCCGGTGATCAGCCCAATGAACGTGGCCAGCTTGATGTCCCCCTGGCCCAGCGCGCCCGCGCCGTACAGCCGCTGCCCCAGCAGCCAGGCCAGGGAGAAAAACGCCAGCCCGATCCCCCCGCCGACCAGCCAGCTAAATGGGCTGGCCTGCTCAAGCTGGGGGAAGAGCGCATTCAACCACCCCGGCGCAAGCAGGGCCAGGAGAAGGGCACCCCCAATCGCGGGCAGGATCACCACATCCAGGATCAGCCGATGCTCCCAATCAATGACGCCGACCAGCATGAAGAGCGCGGCGTAGGCGCTGGCCAGGAGCAACGGGGGCAGATCAGGCGCGTAGCGCGCCCAAATGGCCGTGAAGATGACCGCCATGCCGAGTTGCACCACCACATCGCGCAAGGGCAGCGGCGCGCCGCACTGGGGGCAACGCCCCCCCTGCCAGAGGAAGCTGGCCAGGGGGAACCAGGGCAACCGCCAACGCGGCTGGCCACAGTGGTCACATAGCGCCCGATCCTGACGCGGGCGGCGCAGGGGGTCGCGGGCGTAGGCGGGCAACCGATCTGCCAGTCCATTCACCAGCGCCCCAACAGCTAACCCGATGATCGCGAAAACGATGCCCATCCGGGCAGGAATTATAGCACGTCGGGAGAAGCGTGACTATAGCCCGCTGGTCACCAGGGGCGGTTGACAAAGGCGCCGCTCGCCGGTACAATGCCGGTGTGAATCGCCTGGGTCCGCTCCCCGACCGCGACCGCATGAGTGTACTGGTCGGGACCCTTGTCCTCGGCCTGGCCCTCATGCGCCTGATCGATCTGCCTGATCGCTTCGTTCACACCACTGTGCTCGGTTCCCCCCTGGGCATCCAGGTCTCCACAACGACAGTGATGCTGGCGCTTATCACCGCGCTGGCCGCCACCGGCATGGAATCCCTGGCCCGCAGCCATCCCAATTTCACCAATGGGAGGCGCTTTGACCTGCGCTCGCTCGTACACGCGATCCAACCGGCGCTGGCTGTGCTGCTCCTGGGCGCCCAGCTTGCCCAGGCCCAGCCCTGGACAGCCTGGTGGCTGGGTCTGGGGATCACCGCCATCCTGACCGCCCTGGTCCTGGCTGCCGAATATATGACGGTTGATCCCGCCCAGCGCCAGGGGGCGTTGGGCCTGGCGATGACGGCGCTCAACCTCCTGCTGGCGCTGGCCAGCTTCACCCTGATCTACAGCACACGTGCCCGCAGCTTTTTGACGGCCACAGAAGCCAGCGTGGTGGCGGGGCTATTGGCGCTGCGGCTGCTGTGGGGGATGGGCCAGCCGCTCAGGCAGGCGCTCATCTATGCGGGTGCAATTGGCCTGGCCCTGGGAGAGTGCCTGTGGGCGCTCAACTACTGGCGGGCCACGCCGCTGCTCGCCGGCCTGCTACTCGTCCTTATCTATTACGCCATGACCGGCATCGCCCAACAACATGAACGCGGCGCCCTGGACCGGCGCGTCCTGGCCGAGTTTGGCCTGGTGGCGCTGGTCGGCCTGGTGATCATCTTGCGCTTTGCCCGCTAAGGGCTGGGGCGCGTGGGCGGCAAGGGGATGCCCGGCGGCGCCAGAGTGGCCGTCGGCGTGGCCGTGCTCGCTGGGGGTGGCGTCGGAGAGGGGGCCACAGTGGACAGGAGCGGGCTGGGCAACACAGGCGGTGTCTCCGGCTGGGGCTGGCTATTGCCGGTGGAGGGGGTCAACGTCGCCACCAGGCCGATGATCAAAGCCGCGACGGTCAGCAGGCTGAAGATGAGCCAGGGCGTGCTATAACGGGAGCGTCGCGAACGTCGTGAACCTCGCGCCATGCCTTCTCCAACACGAAGCAGGGCCTCAGCATTCCCAAATTGGGATCCGCATTATACCACGCTGCCCGTGATCGACCAAACGGCCTGCTCTGGCCGTGGCCCCTTCAATTGTTCGCCCGGCCCCACTTCGGGGCCTCGGGGCTAAAAGCCCCTCCTACTCGGCCTCCACCACCGAGACCATCTCCGGGCCGCGTGGCAGCTCCCAAGGGTAGACGATGTAGGCGTCGGTGATCGCGGCGTAGTAGTTAGGCGCATGTTTGGGGAAGAGGGAACGGTACGGGTTGTAATGGAGCACGCACAGCTCCGGATACCCGCCAGCAGCCTCCACCCGCCCCTTCACCGCCGTGATCGTCCGGCCACTTCCCCAGACGTCATCCACGATGAGCGTGCGTCGCCCCACCAGAAGCTCATCCTCCGGGAACTGTAGGAACTCCGGCCAGGTGAGCAACTTGGGCGGCTCGGCCACCGGATGGGCATCTGGCCCCGGTCGGGGCGTCTTGGGGAAGCGCACCGCCGCTGTCAGGATATAGCGCAGGTCCAACGCCTCGCTGATCAGCCCCCCAGGGATGATCCCGCCCCGCGTGATGATCAGCATGGCGTCAAATTCACCCTCAAACTGGGGGATCAAATGATCAATGAGAGCGTCCACATCGGCCCAGGTCAATACCTCTCGTCGCATGGCTCTGGCACTCCTCCCGCTTCTTCGCTGCGCTCAGAACGATGTGTTCAATTCATTTCACGTTCAGTTCTTTCATCTGGCCTGTGGTCATAAAGATCACACGTTCGCTGATGTTGGTGACACGGTCCCCAATGCGCTCCAGGTTGTGGCCTGCCCAGAGCATATAGGTGGCTTGCGTGATCATCCTGGGGTCTTCCAGCATATAACTCAGGACGATACGGAAGATCTGTTGGTAGAACTGGTCAATCTCATCGTCGCGTTGGGCGGCCTGGCGGGCCAGTTCCGGGTCGCGGGCCAGAAAGGCATCAAAGCTCTGGCGCAGCATCTCGCGGCACACCGCCGCCATACGGGGCAGGTCGGACAGCGGCTTCAGACGCGCCTCCCCGCTCATGCGCAGCACCATCTTGGCGATCCCGGCTGCGTGATCCCCCATGCGCTCCAGGTCCACCAGGATGTTCATCATGGCGATAATGGCACGTAAGTCACCGGCAGCGGGTTGCTGCGTGGCGATCAGCGCCAGGCACTCCTCCTCAATCTGGAAGCGCAGGTCGTTGATGGCCATATCCTCCTGGATCACCTGTCGGGCCAGGGCCACATCGCGTTCGGTGAAGGCCCGCACGGCACGCTCTATGGCGGTATCCACCAGGCTCTCCATGCGCACCAGATGGTCACGGATCTCGCTTAGTTCGCGGTCAAGTGCACTCCGTGCAGAGGCCACCATAACGTCTTTGTCCTTTCTTAACGATTTAGGCACACAGGATACACACATTGTACTCCGAAATGGGCCAGGGGACAATGGCCCGTCATCCACAGGTAATTGGTATCACTCAACGCGAAATCAGCCGTGATGCCAGGATGATGCCTGTGAGTCATAATAAGACGAACAACGGTATTGAGGCACGGATGCACGAAGAGGGGGTGATCGGCTTAATCAAACCATGAGAGGGAAGCGTCAATGCCAACGCATGAGCAGATCATGACATTCGTGCGCCGTTTTCTGGATAAATGGGTTCATACGCCCAATGGACATATGGGTGGCCCTTTATCGCCTGTTGCTGGACTATATCTACGCAGTAGTCTTGCACATTTAACAATCTAAAACCGGGCTAGGCGACGGCAGGCTGGAGCGCGTGGTGCACCTCTGCGGCACGCGCCCCCAGGCAGACTTGCGCGACGATCCAGTCAGTTAAGCGTGCCGCATGCTGCTCTCGCACCCACCCCCGCACCTCGCCCAAGGTGACATGCCCGCTACGCTCCTGTTGCAGCGCCGTGCGCACTTCATCCAGGTACTGATACAGGCACAGGCCCAACGCCCAGAAGCGCACGATCGCCTGGGCTGAGCGCACCTGATACTGGTCGCTGCCCATCCGTTCCTTGAAATCGGCGAAGAGCGTCTCCACTGTCCACCGCTGCGCAACCACCGCCACCACCTGCGCCAGTGTGTCCTGCACGCGGCTGGTGGCCCAGAAACGCGCAGCGCTCACCGGCGCGTCGGCGTTGGGCTTGACGATCAGCACCTGGCAGGCGCCCAGTTTCTTGACCCGCGTGCGCACCAGGGGGGCCGACACCGTCTTGCCCCCCGCTTGGGTCGGCCACACCACCGCCTGAAAGTCCGCCGCCCTCAAGCCCGCCGCATACTCCGCCAGGCTTTGCCACCGGCGCTGGCCGTCGGGCTCTACCCGTCGTAGCTGCCGATTGGCCTTCAGGCCCCCCGTGAAGTCCCCACCTCGCTGGCGGGCGGCCCGCCAGGTGCGCCCATTGGTGTACCAGGCATCGGTCAGGACGTGGGTGTGCGTGTCCGGCTGGGGCTGAAAGGTCTGGATAGCCTGCAGCGCCAGGTCCACCTTGCTGTGGAAGGGCACTCCTTCCTGCGCGCACACCGCCTGCTGGCGATACAGTTGCGGGGTAAGGGGAAACTGCTGCCCCAGCAGCAGGTACACCCCCGCAAACAGGCTGTGCCCCGGCATCGCGCGCTTGTCGCTGCTGGAGTAATGCCACCCCTGCCCTTCCATGGCCTGTGCATCGCGCTTGACGTGGGTGGAATCGTCCAAGATCAAGAAACCTGTCACGACGGTTGGGCGTGGACGACCCGGTCGTCGCGGGCGCTGGGCACGGGCTTGGGCCTGGGCTTGCGCTACCAGGGGTGTCAGCCGCGCCTGGAAGCGGGCTTGGCGGGCAGCGGTCAGGTCTTCGACCGACCAGGGAGCACGTTTCAGGAAGCGGCTGAGGCCGCTAAGGGAGACCCGGACAGCGACCTGGCGCAACAGGCCGGTGAGGGTGCGCCGCTCGTCGCAGTGGAGCAGCCCCAGCAGTACGGTGACGAAGTACTGCCACTGAGGCAGGCTGAAGACGGCGCACAAGGACTGAGCGAAGTGGCGCAGGCTGGGCTCCTGGGCTATAAACGGCTGGGCCATGGCATCCTCCTGAAAGAGTGGATGGGATAACCCAACTCTACTCAGAAGATGCCTGGCCTCCAACTATTCGGTTGTTAAATCTGCAAGACTACTGAACAAAGAAGGTGGGTATGAATTCATGCGTAACCGATGGGCTTTCATAGCACAGGAGCGTGCTACAATTGCGCGCCGCCTGCAAGGTGGCTTCATATACGGTACGATGGTCCTGATGCAGATCATGTACCGAGTGAGTAAAGATCATGTCAGGGTCTAACTCTCTGATCGCCGCTTCAATGGCCTCACGAACTTCTGCTGCGTGTTCGTTTAATCGGGTATCGGGCAGATCCAATATCTTGATTTGATCCAGCCCCAAGAACTCAGCGCCATCCCTGGCCTCGTGAGGACGTACCTCTCCATTCCCGCCCCTTTCCCCCCGCGTCATCACCAGGCCCCAGATCACGGCGCCCGCATCGTGAAACTTGGCCATTGTCGCCCCACAGGCGATCTCAATATCATCAGGATGAGCTCCCACAGCCAGGATGCGCTTTTGCTTGATCTTCGGCTGTTTCAACGTGACCTTCAGTCTAATGAGCATTATGATACTGAGGCTCAAGGCGATGACGCTAGGATACTCAGATAAAAGGTCAAGCCATGGGGCCAAGCTATCTGTGCTGCGCATCATCATATGGAATAGCCGTGCAACGTTCAGGAGGCCAAATACGACACTCGCTGTTGAGACCAGCCAATACAGAATCGTAGATTGTCGGGTGGTCCTTCTGAGATCACGGCGATAGAAGTTAATATATACCAGCAGCACAACGAATGCAGCAGTAGCTGCGATATGTCCAATGATTTCAATTCCCGTAGAGAAGACACTCATCTTCCTTGTATTGCTGCACGTATAGCGCATTCAGCAGGGCGAAGGGAGCCCCTCCCCTCCGGCGTGCATGAGCTTCGGGGCTTAAAGCCCCTCCTACCCAATAGCTCAATAGATTATATTACTATTTCGCTTCAACATCCAATCACCCTTTAAGACCACCATGGTATCCTGGATGCCGGCAAAGCTATATGAGAGGTACATCTTATTGGGGCATTTTTATTATTTTTAATCGGGAGCGCCTAGCGCCAGCGGCGCAGCCGCCGCAACAGGCGGGTGGGGTAATAGGCATCCAGCACCTGGTGGATGAGGTCACACACCAGGATGCCCAGGAGCAGGCCCAGCGCCAGCGCGGGCCGCTCGCCTGACCAGCGCAGCACTGCAACGACCATCCAGAACAGGCCGCCCGGCGGCAGCGCCGTTTGTAGCGCCTCCGGCGGCAGCCCGCCGCCCACCACGCGCACGGCCACCCAGCCCATGTAGGTCAGATTCAGAACGACTGTCATCAGCGCCAGATAGAGCAGCCGCGTCAGCGTGCCGATGGGGGTGAAGTGGCTCCAGCCGCGATGGCGGAAGAGCGCAGCGTAGGGGGCGCGCAGCCAGAAGATGAAGGCGTAGAGGAAGCGCCCCACCACCGGGACCGCCCGCCACTTGCCCTCCTCTTCCAGCGTAGAGTTGGCGTCCCAGTCGGGGTTGGGGCCGAAGGTGCCGATGAGCACGCCCGCGCCTGCTGCGCCTATCGCGGCCAGCGGGCTATCGCGCAGCGCCAATCCGATGACAGCAGCCAGCGGCAGGCTGATGGCCGACCCCAACGTCAGGTTAAAGCGCATGTGCGTGGCGCCGCCTGGCATTACGACACCCGCGGCACCCGTGCCAGGATGGCCGCCACAACTTCGTAGTTGATCGTCCCCAGCCGCTGGGCCACGTCCTCTACCGTGATGCGCTCACTGCCCTGGTGGCCGATCAGGACCACCTCGTCGCCAATACGCACATCGGGGATATGGGTCACATCCACCGTTGTCTGGTCCATAGAGACCCGGCCCACAATCGGCGCGCGCTGGCCCTTGATCAGCACCTCGCCCCAGTGCTGCGGCGCGCGGCGGAAGCCATCGGCGTAGCCCACCGGGATGACGGCAATGCGTTGTTCGCCCTGGGTGATGTACGTCCGGCCATAGCCGATGGAACTGCCCGGCGGCATGGTCTTGACCTGGGCGACGGTGCTCTTCCAGGCGAGCGCCGGGCGGAAGCCCTCCGGCAGCGGCGCCTCCGCCGAGGGGGCCAGGCCGTAGAGCGCAATGCCCGTCCGCACCATATTAAAGCGCGTCTGCGGCAGGCTGAGTGTGGCGGCAGAGTTGGCGGCGTGAATGTAGCGCGGGCGAATGCCCTGCGCCGCCAGGTCGTCCAGGAGGCGTTGGAAGCGGGCCAGTTGCTCCAGTGTATAGGACTTGTCGGCGCTATCGGCCACGGCGAAGTGGGTGAAGAGGCCCTCCAGTTCTATGTTGGGCAGGGCCAGCAGGTCCACGATGAAGGGCAGGGCCTCGTGGGGGAGCAGGCCCAACCGCCCCATGCCCGTGTCCACCTTGACGTGGACGCGAACGCGGGTGTTCAGGTCGGCGGCGGCGCGGTTGAACGCCTGGGCGATCCCGATGTCGTATAGCGTCACGCGCACGTCGCGCAGGATGGCCTCCCGCGCCTGCCAGGCCGGGGTGTAGCCCAGGATGAGGATGGGCGCGGTGATGCCGGCGTCGCGCAGCCGGGCGGCCTCGTTCAATGAGGCCACGCCCAGCATGGTCGCGCCGTTGTTCAGGACGGTGCGTCCGACTTTGATCGCGCCGTGCCCATAGGCATCCGCCTTGAGCACGGCCATGAGGGCCACGTCCGGGCCGATGATCTGCTTAAGCTGCCGCGTGTTCTCGGCAATGGCGTCTAAGTCAATCTCCACCCAGGTGGGGCGGGCGGGCAGGCCCAACTTGACTTGCTCCCAGCCCGGCTCCTGGCGCGGCAGGCGTGGCCCATCGCGCTCTGGCTCGGCCAACAACGCCCTGGCTACCTGCTCCATGCGCGTCTCGGTATCCCCTTTGACCAGGACGACATCGCCCGGCTGCAAGCGGCCATTGAGCGTGCGGATGGCCTCATTGTGGGTGTAGGTCACAAAGATGCAGTCGGCGGGCAGCCCGGCGTTGCGGGCCGCCTCGGCGATCTGTTGCGCGCCTTCGCCGACCGTGATCAGCAGGTCCAGGCTCTGTGCTGCCAACTCGCCGATCTGTCGGTAGGCTTCGGCGGCATAGTGGCCCAGGTCATACAGGTCGCCTAGGATAGCGATGCGGCGGCGGGCCTGGCTGGGGGGCAACTCGCGCACGAACGTCAGCGCGGCCAGGACCGGCGTGGGGCTGGCGTTGTAGGTGTCGTCCAGGATGATGCTCCCGTTCAGGCCGGGGAGGGGTTGCAGGCGACCGGGCAGGGGGTCCAGTTCGCCCAACGCAGCCACAGCCACCGGCAGCGGAATATCGTAGTGCTGGGCCACCGCCAGCGCCGCCAGAGCGTTATACACCTGGTGCTGGCCCAGCAGCCGCAGAGAGACGCGCTGTCCCCCATCCCGCCCCAGCAGCCGAAACACCGTCCCCCCCAGGTCGGAGACGATGTCGTAGGCCACCAGGTCGGCGCCGCGCTCCAGACCGAAGCCCATCACCGGCGCATAGGTGCGGTCGGCCATGGCGCGCACCAGCGGATCATCGCGGTTCAGGATGGCGATGCCGTCGGGCGGCAGGGCCTCCACCAGGCGACCGATCTCGCGGGCAATCGCCTCCAGCGAACCGAAGAAGGCGATATGGTTGGGGTTGACGTTGGTGACGACGCCGACGTGCGGTGCGGCAATCCGGGCCAGTTCGGCGATCTCGTCAAAGCCATCGGCGGCCATCTCCAGCACGGCGATCTGGTGCTGCGGCTCCAGGCGCCCCAGCGCGATGGGCAGGCCGTAGCGGCTGTTATAGCTGCCGTAGTTCTTGAAGACCTCATAGCGCGTCGCCAGGATGGCGGCGATCATCTCCTTGGTGCTCGTCTTGCCTGCCGAACCGGTCACACCAATGACCTCCACGCCGGTCTTGCGCAGGATGAAGGCCGCGTAATCGCTGAGCGCGGCCTGCGTATCCGAGACGAGCACCGTAGTCACGCCCAGGTCAGTTGCGGGGGTGCGCTGGCAGAGCACGCCGGTGACACCCCGGGCGACAGCCTCGGAGATATAGTCATGGCCATCCCCTTTATCGCTCTTGACGGCCACAAAGAGCTGACCCGGCTGGGCGCGGCGCGAATCGTAGGCGAAATCACTGAACTGGCGCGCCCGGGCCGGTCCGATCAGGCGGCCGTTCGTCGCTTCCAGCAGGTCCTCCAGCAGGATCATAAGCGCCTCCTCAAGGGGAAGTATAGCATGTCCCGATAGCGGGCTACAACCATGACGGGCAAATATGTGCTCACGGCGGCTCAACGTTCGCTTTTTCCTGAGGACGCACGATAGATAATGGGTGACAGATGTACTCAACGGATTACTAACAACGTCGCCTTCGGCGACAGGACTTAAGGAAACTGTGGCAGAGATTATCGCGCTGGGGCGTTTGCCCATGTTTACCAGTTCATGTATATTGATGAGTGATGGCAACCAAAACTCGCGGACAATATGAGGCCGAGTTCACCAAAGCGATCATCAAGTTTGAAAAGGACTACCTGGGTCGCGGCCCGTTGGAGGCGCGCACGTTCTTTTTGAACGACATGATCATCGTGCGCTTGCGCGGTATTCTGACGCCAGCCGAGATGAAGCTGGCCGAGAGCCATGAAGGCCGGACGTTAGTCAAGGAAGCCCGCCGTCAGTTGTTTGAGACCTCCCGCCCACTGCTTGAAGACCTCGTCCGTGATATTGTCGGTTGCGGCGTCATCAGTCTGCATACCGATGTGAGCACTAAGACCGGCGAGCGGATCATAATTTTGACAGTTGATACGAATCTGGACGAGCGATTTGGCTAGACTGGCAAGATATACTGTGGCTAACCTGACACATAGCTGACACTCTCAGCCGGCGCCTTGCCCCCTATGCAAATTGTGCTATAATCTTCTATCAAAGGATAAACTGACTACTACCTCGGCAGACGAGGCAAAGGGTAGCCTTCCGTTCGGAAGGGGACCGGTTGCAAAGTAGGCCGGCATAGATTCCCAGCGATTTGGGGAGAAGCGCCGGCTTTTTGATTTCAGAAGTTTGAGGATGAGCGAAGATCAGCATGAGCCAAACTCCAAAGCGCCGCCGGTTGGGTTATCCCTTCGCCCTGCCACCCCCCTGGAACTGGCTGGGGCTCCTTCTCATTACCGCCGGATGGATCAGCGCCATCATGGTTGCCGTCCTGGATGGGAGGGAATTGATACCAATCATCTGTGGCTTGCTACTAGCTATCCTCCTCCTCACCGTGCCCCTGTTCCTGCTATCGCACGCCATCTTTAATCACAACGTGCTGCGCATAACCCATACCAGCCGCAGCCCAGAAAGGAAGCCTATGCGCCCATACCTGCATATCGCACGCGAACCCCATCGCCCGAGGGCTGCGCCCCTCATCATGGCCGCCGCACATACCCTCGACCCCGATCAGCTTTTGACCCAACTCCACACCCACCCGGCGCGCGGCCTGAGCCAGGCTGAGGCCGCCCGGCGGCTGGCCGAATATGGCCCGAACGAACTTCAAGCTGCCCGCCGCATCTCACCCTGGGCGCTCCTCTTTGAGCAGTTCAAGAACGCGCTCATCGTCATCCTGCTGATCGCGGTCGGGCTTTCTGCCATCCTTGGTCATGGCGTGGAGGCCATCGCCATCACCGTCATTGTGCTGTTCGCCGTGCTGCTGGGCTTTGTGCAGGAATACCGCGCCGAACGCGCCATTGAGGCACTGCGGCAGATGGCCGCGCCTACGGCGACCGTCGTCCGCGATGGCGATGAGGTCAAAATCCCGGCGCGCGACCTGGTGCCGGGCGATGTCATCCTTCTACGGGTGGGTGACAGGGTCCCCGCTGATGCCCGCCTCATTGAGGCCGTCAACTTGCAGGTGGAGGAAGCCGTCCTCACCGGCGAATCCGTCCCTGTGGCCAAACACACCGCCACGCTCGCCGATGCCGAATTGGCACTGGGCGACCGTAGCAACCTGGTCTACGCCGGCACCGCTGTCACCTATGGCCGGGGCCGTGCGGTCGTCGTCGCCACCGGCATGAACACGGAGTTCGGCAAGATTGCTCAACTGCTGCAAACCATCGAAACCGGTAAGACGCCACTGCAGGAGCATCTGGATAGAGTCGGACATACACTCGCCCGTGCTGCCTTCGTCGTTGTGCTGCTCATCGTCGCCCTCGGCCTGCTGCGCGGCCAGCCCCTGCTGGAGATGTTTATCTTCGGCATCGCTCTCGCGGTCGCGGTGGTTCCGGAGGCCTTGCCGGCTGTTGTGACCATCTCGCTCGCTATCGGCGTGCAGCGAATGGCCAGACGCAACGCGCTCATCCGCCGTCTGGCGGCGGTGGAAACGCTCGGCAGCACCTCGGTCATCTGCTCGGACAAAACCGGTACATTGACCAAAGACGAAATGACCGTCCGCAAAATCTTCGTCTCCGGGAAAGTGCTAGAAGTCTCTGGCGCAGGCTATGAGCCATACGGGGTCTTCTCGTCCAATGGTGCCATCGTGGAGCCATCCCTGGCGCTCATCACCGTACTCCGCGCTGCTGCCCTGGCTTCCGACGCGCACATCGAACGCGAGCAGCATAATGGCCGTTGGCAGGTCAAAGGTGATCCCACTGAGGGTGCGTTGGTAGTGGCTGCCGCTAAAGCCGGGCTGCATAAACCTGATCTCGACGCTCAGTTCCCCCGCGTGAACGAAATCCCCTTCACCTCTGAAACCAAGCGTATGACGACGTTGCATGCCACGCCCGACGGCGTGGTCGCCTATGCCAAAGGCGCACCCGAGGTGATCCTGGACGCCTGCACATACCAGTTGACCGAGGCTGGCGAGACAGTGCTGGATGCCCCGAGCAAGGGGATGGTCTTGGAGACGGCCAGGCAGATGGCGAGTGAGGCGCTGCGAGTGCTGGCAGTGGCCTACAAACCGAACGCAGACCCGGCAAATGCCGAGCGTGAGATGACCTTCCTGGGGTTGGTGGGGATGATTGACCCGCCGCGGCCCGAGGCTAAAACTGCGATCCAGACCTGCGAGCAGGCGGGTATTCAGCCGGTGATGATCACCGGCGATCACCCACTTACCGCACAGGCCATTGCTCGCGAACTGGGCCTGCTCAAGACCGGCCGCGTGGTCACCGGCGCGGAATTGGAGGCGATGAGTGATGCCGAGTTTGAGCAGCAGGTGGAAGACATTGAAGTTTACGCCCGCGTCTCCCCGGTGCACAAACTCCGCGTGGTCACCGCCCTGCAAAAGAAAGGCCACATCGTTGCTATGACCGGTGACGGGGTGAACGACGCACCCGCGCTCAAGAAGGCCGACATAGGTATTGCCATGGGCATCACCGGGACGGATGTGACCAAAGAGGCTGCCGCCATGACACTCACCGACGACAACTTTGCCTCAATCGTCGCCGCAGTCGAAGAGGGGCGGGGCATCTACAATAATATCAAGAAATATCTGATGTACCTGCTCTCGTCCAACATCGGCGAGATCGGGCTGATGGCCGGGGCGACATTGTTGGGCCTGCCCCTGCCGTTGACCGCGGTCCAAATCCTATACGTCAACCTCGCCACCGACGGTCTGCCGGCCCTGGCTCTGTCGGTGGACCCGCCCGAACCGGATCTGATGCGTCGCCCACCGCGCGACCCACGCACCGGCATCTTCACCCGACCGGTCGTCACCCTCATGGCGGTCGGCGGGCTATGGTCGGCGATCATCAATCTGGGCGTGTTCACCTGGGCGCTCAACGCCGGCTTGAGCACTGCCGAGGCGATGACAATCACCTTCGTCTCGCTCGTGCTCATCCAATTCTTCAAAGCCTATAACTACCGCTCTGACCGACACTCGGTGTTGAACCGGCCCTTTGCCAACAAGTGGCTGAACCTGGCCGTCTTGTGGGAACTACTGCTGCTGACCTTGATCGTCTACCTGCCCTTCCTGCATGAGCCATTCGGCACCTTCAGCTTGCCGCTGGTGGACTGGGTGATCATTGTGGCTGTGGCCTTCACAATTGTTCCGGTGTTGGAACTGGCGAAGTGGATGGAACGACGGGGGTGGTTCGGGAAGATGAGCTAAAGCGGCCGTTGCTGGGGCCGGCCCTCGCTCCAGGCGAGTTCTGAAAAACAGGATAACCTTATGAAAGCAAAGGACCCTATGACTCACGAAGCACAGGGCCGGACCAAGCGCAATCCCGGCCAGCACAGTAAAACCCGCCAGCGGACCTGGCTCTGGCTGATGGCAGCACTGCTCCTGATCGTGTTTCTCGCTGGTGAGTGTGCTGCGCTCCTGCCTATACCGTGATCAGGTGATCCCATGCATGATATGAGCTTGTACCAGAAATTTGAGGAGACGTTGGTTGTGGCATTGCGTACCCTTTGGGAGCAAGCGCATGGTACGTCCGTCGGCCAGGTGCGCGTACTCGTTGGGCCGGACAGCGTGGCTGCCCAGATCGAGGGGGCGCTCAGCCCGGCCGAACGGACGATGGCTCAGAGCGTTGACGGCCGATTGCTTCTACAGCGCTACGCCGAGCAATTGCTCGCTGTCATACAACCTGACCTGCGAGCACAGGTAGAATCTATTACCGGCCACCGCGTCGTGTCTGCCGGCGTTCGCGCCGATGTGGATACAGGCCATGTGTTGTGTTTCTTCGTTTTGAATGAGTCATTGGCGCTACTGTCCACGCCTAATGCTGAGAGTCCGCTCTGAAGAGGTCGTTATATCTGAACAGCAGAGCCTGATGATCTTATCCGTGTCTGACCAGGCAAGCCGTCAAGGAATGGCCGCCCTGGAAGTGCCTGACAATCCCTGGTCACTCACGCATGAGCAGTTAATCGTGTGCCGCACTTGAATAGGACTGTAAGGCTGGCGGGTGGGATAACATGGCCCGCTGGAACGTGTGCGGCCCAGTAGGGGCGCACGGCCATGCGCCCCTACAGCATGCAGCCGATGGGGCAGCGCAAGCGCAGCGGACGGCCGGGTTGCTGTGCATTGTGCGCTGCTGGTTGTACGCCGATGACCCGCATCCTCACCGTTCATCCCGAGGCGCCGGAGCCTGAACCCATCGCGTACGCTGCCGCCGAAATCTTGCGGGGGCGGCTGGTGGCTTTCCCCACCGAGACGGTCTATGGCCTGGGGGCGAACGCGCTGGATACCGCCGCCGTGGCCCGCATCTTCATGGCGAAAGACCGCCCGCCAGAGGACCCCCTCATTGTTCATCTGGCTTCAGAGGATGACCTGCCGCGTGTGGTCAGCGTCATTCCCCCTGTGGCACACGAATTGGCTCGCGCCTTTTGGCCGGGGCCGCTTACACTGATCTTGCCCAAACACCCCCGTGTGCCCGATAATGTCACGGCTGGGCTGTCCACCGTAGCCGTGCGTGTCCCGGCCCATTCGGTGGCATTGGCCCTCTTACAGGCCAGCGGTGTGCCCATCGCGGCACCCTCAGCCAATCGCTTTGGCCACCCCAGCCCCACGACAGCACAGCATGTCATGGATGACCTGGGCAGCCGAATTGACTTGATCCTGGATGGCGGTCCGACGACTATCGGTGTGGAATCCACCGTGCTGGATGTAACACGCACGCCGCCCCTGATCCTGCGGCCGGGTGGGCTACCGAGAGAGGCCCTGGAAGCCTTGATCGGCCCGGTGGCGGTGCGCACTGAAACAGCGGCGACGGAGGGTCCACAGCCCTCACCGGGCTTGCTGGGCCGACACTATGCCCCGCGCGCTGAGCTTATCCTGTGTCTGGGACCGCCTGCTGCGGCCCGGGCGGAGATGGCCCGGCTGGCGCTCCTGAAGCAGGCCGAGGGGCAGCGCGTGGGTGTGCTGTTGGCGGACGAGGATAGGCCGTATTTCAGCTATCTGCCGGTCTTCCCCTTCTACCTTGGCCCCTCAAGTGATCTGGCGCAGATCGCGCGTAACCTGTTCATCGGGCTGCGGGCGCTGGACGAGCAACACGTGGACCTTATCCTGGCCCGCGATTTCGGTGAGCGCGGACTGGGGCTGGCGATCCGAGACCGGCTGCGGCGAGCGGCCAGCCGGGTGGTTCTGGTGTGATTTTTTTACAGGTTCTCAATCGTCACCGCTTTCACCGGCTCGGCCAGCCGGATGCCGAAGACCTTTGAATAGAGGTCATCATCCTTCCTTGTGCCCCCAAATTCTACCTTACAACGATATAGAAGGCCAGAAGCGCATTTTTGCGCTTGACGTCAGCACTATTCTGTCATAGAATGGGTATGGAAGAGGCGCTGAAAACATCCGGCGGCCAGCCCCTCAGCGATTGGCTCTCCGGCCCATGCCGGCCTGACGTCGCCGGCCCCACCGGCGACCAAGCAACTCACGAGGGAGGCAGCCATGTCAGGACGCACCATTTCGCGATGCCTTGTGCTTTTGTTGCTCATCGTGCTGTTTGCCAGCCCCGCTGCGGCAAACTCAGACAAGCCCGGCGTCCCCACCGCCTGGCAGCCCGGCCCACCCACCGGATTCCAGTACTGGCGCTTTGACGGCGAATGGGTGCCCTTTGAGTTCAGGAAGGTCTACTTCCTGGGCGGGCGCATGGTGGACAACTCCACCGATGGCAGCATCTGGTCGTTTGATCCGGTCACCGGCGTCTTCGCTGACACCGGTGTGGACCTGCCTGTGCCCGTTTCCAACTACACCGTGGCCCTGCTCCAAGACGCGAACGGCTGGGGGCTGTATGTCTTCGGCGGGCGCGCCGGCAATGGCGTGAATACGCAGGCAGTCCAGGCCTATTACCCGGCGACCAATACGGTGGTGAACTACGGCGCCACCGACCCCTGGAACGGGCGCACGGCCAGCAACTGCCTGCCCTTCCCCGGCGGCGTGGCTGTATTCAACAACAAAGCCTATGTCTTCGGCGGCTATGCGGCTGCGCCCCGGAACTGCCCCCAGGACGAGATGTCCGACCAGACCTGGGTGTTTGATCCCATGGCGCCCGCCGGGTCCAAGTGGACCAATGCGAATGCGCCCCTGAGCCAGGCCCGCGCCTATATCGCCGCCGCCGTCCTGGACGGGATGGTCTATGCGCTGGGCGGGGACATTGTCGGCTCAACTCAGCTTCTGGAAGTGACACCCCGCGCCGAACGCCTGGACCCGGCCAACCTGCCAGCAGGCTGGCAGATGATCGCCGATATGCCCGTTGTCCCCTCCACCGGCCTGCCCGGCTGCGACGAGGGCCAGGCGGTCGGCCTGAGCAGCCCCTACAGCCCCAACGGCGTGATCGTGTACGCCGGCTGTGGCCAGTGGCCCCAAGAATACAACGAGACCTTTATCTATACGGTGGCGACGAATAGCTGAGCGTCAGGCGACCCGCTGATTGAGGACCGGCGCAACCAGGCAGGCGCGTTCATCCCGCCCCTGGGCACGGCCTCATCGCCTGCCTTCTGGGTATTCGGGGGCCGTAAGGATGCGGATACGAACATCCTCACCAGCACCGAATACTGGGTCGTCCAGTTCACCCCCACCTCCGTGGAGCTGGTGCGCTTTGAAGGCAGTTCAACGGGTGGAGAGGGGGCCTGGGGCGGCGTGGTGCTGTGGGCCGCTGCGCTGCTTGGGGCGCTGGTGTTGGGCCTGGCCCGCCTGCTCCTGCGGCGAGCCAGCCGGGGATAGCCACCCGGTAGGGGCGAGGCGGCGCCTCGCCCCTACATTAACGATTGGCTGTCGGTAAGAACAGCCGCCACATCTGCTCTACCACGGTGAGCGTGATGGCGCTGGCGTAATTGTACTGCTGGCCGTAGCCATCTGTCACCGTCAGGCTAAACGTCGTGCTGAAGGTGCACGGCGGATTGGAGCACGAGGGCAGGTTGCCATGGCTGAGGACCAGGTCAAAGGGCGTTGTGCCCGATTGCGCGTTCAGGCGCAGCCAGCTCACGTTGGGGCTTAGACTTGCCTGCCAGGTCATGGTCTGGCCGCCAGCGCCCTCCAGGTGCAGGGTCACGTTGCCAGAGGTGTTGCCCTGCAGGTCGCGCATGAATGCCAGCGACGCTGGCGGTGGGACGGCCAGGCCGGCCTCTTCTATGCTGTAGGCCAGCTCCAGGTCGCGGGCTACATCCTGTCCTGGCCAGGTTGGTGGGACATTGAACGTCAGGGCCGGCGCTGCCCCCCCCGTCCAGATGCTGCCATCCTTCGCCAGCAGATAGTAGCCCCGGCCACCGGAGGTCAGCTCAAAATCCCGTGCCCAATCTGAGGAGGCCATACTGTAACGGGGCGTCAAGGCCGGTGCGTCGCCGCCGTTCCATACACGCCCATACTGATCCAGAATATAGTAGCCCGTGCCGGTAGGTGTCAGCTTCAGCTTTTTAGCGCTGTTGTCGGCGAAAGGGACATTGCTCAGGCGAGGCAACTCCGGCGCACGGTCGCTTCGGTAGATACACCCACGCGCATCCATGACGTACAGGCCACGGCCATCCGGCGTCAGCGCCACAGAGCGCGCCGTCTGCATGGGGCCGCAGGGCGCGGGCGCAGTGGTTATCAGGCTAATGGGCGGTGGTACAGAGGCATAGCGCAACTCGCCATCGGCATCCAAGGTGACGTAGGTCACCGTCCCCGGCCAGACCGCAATATCCTGAATGGTGCGTGGTTCTAGCGGCCAGGCCACGCCGCCCACATCCAGGGCGGCCCCTCCCCAGCAGACGCGGTCATTGGCAAACACCATATAGTAGCCCCGCCGGTCGGTGGTCAGCCGGAAAGCCTGGGGGGCCACATGAACGGTGTATTCCGTACAGGGTGGGATGCCGCGGTCGCGTGGCTGGCCCAGGTCGGGGGCAATGCCGCCAGGATACACGATGGTGCCGTTGCGGTTCGGATCGGTCGTCAACACGTAGAGGGCGGGCTGGTTACCTACAACGGTCTGATCTCCGGCGATGTCACCGAACCAGCCACCACTGCCCTGGCGCATGCGCCAGGTGTTCGTGTAAAAGCCCAGGCCAGCCGGTGCGGTCAGCGTAAAGTTAAAGGTGGCGGTGGCGCCGGGCGCCACACTCTGGGTCAAATCCACGCAGGTGAAGCTGCCGAAAGCGTTCCCTTGTGGCGCACACAGACGATAGTTGCCCGGCGTCCAGGTGCTGGTCCCCGTGTTCTTCATGACGACGCGGACGCCCTGGCTGCCACCTGGAGGCAGCGTGGCAGGCAATGTGTGCGAGACGAGGGTGGCATCGTTGCCGCCGGTAAAGTACACGGCGATGTGCAGCGGGTTCTGGCGAAACATGGGCCAGTTGAGCGTGTGTGTGGTGCTGATCTGCCAGGCATAGAGCCTGGCGCCGTTGCCGCCACTGGCCGTGCCGCCAACGAACACCTCCAGGCTGCTATCGCTATCCACATTGCCCAACGCTGGAATGCCGTTGATGGTCCAATCGGTGAGGAGCGAAGGGCGATAAGGGTCAGGCCAGGGCCCTGGCGAGGTGTGCTGGCGGCCATTGTCTCGCACAATGCCCACTTCCCAGAAAAAGCTGAAGAAGATGTCCTGCCTGCCATTCCCATCCAGATCGCCCAGAACCGGCGAATTGAGATTGGCCCCGGCAGGTTGACCGGCATGATCCGAAGGGCGTATAGGGAACCCACTTAACAACGCCCCATTGGGACGCCAGGCATATAGCCAGCCGTTGAGTGTGGTGGCCACCACGTCGCGGCTGCCGTTCCCTTCCAGGTCACCCACAGCCGGCGCTGAGGCCACATAGCCGTTCGTGGAGACCGGCCAGCCAGGCACAGAGCCACAACTGTTATGCGTGAGCGCATAACCGCTGAAAGCATACAGCCGGGGCGGGGTGGGGCTGGAGCCAGGGCCAGTACCAATAAGGACATCTAACCACCCATCCTGATCCAGATCGACTACAGCCGGCGAGGATTGAATAGTGTGATTTGAACCAGAGGGCGTGCCGGGATCAAAGTAACACGGTGTCCCGGCGAGAGAGGCACCATTACGGCGGAACACCCACAGAGCACCCCCATTGTACGAACTGAAATAGGGGTCGGTATGCGAATCGCTGCCGATGATCACCTCCGGCCAGCCATCGTTATCCAGGTCAGCAATGGCAGGCGAGGACCACATGGTATCGTGGGTCACACGCGGCCAGCCCGGCAATAACGTGCCATCCAGCCTCCAGACATACACGCGCATATCGGTGGCGCTGGCGACGACCTCCAGCCGGCCGTCCCCATCCAGATCGGCCACCGCCGGGCTGGTCACAAACCCATCCGCACATCCATCCGGGTAGAGCGCTGGGTTCCCATCCTGCCCAAAATAGTCCTCTGTCAGATAAGGCCAGCCAGGGTAAACGGAGCCATCGGAACTGCGCAGGACAATAAGGCCACCCGATGTATGGAGTTCAGGGATGTCGCCTACTGTGACGACAACCTCCTGGGTCCCATCCCCATCCAGATCGGCGACAGCCGGAGCACTGCGTATCCGCGTGTAGGCATTGCGGCAACCGGGTTCGCGAGCATGGAAGTCCGGACCGGTATTATGCGACCAGAGCACAGTCCCGTTGTCGGCGCGGACAGCGTGGACCCAGCCGTCATCTGTGCCTATAATAGCCGTCTCCTCCTGGCCGTTGCCATCCAGGTCGGCTAGCGTGGGAGAAGCGAACATCACTCCGGACCCCGCAAGCGCCACCGGGAAGCCCGGTTGGGGCGGGAGGAGATAGTCCGGGTTAACCGGCTCTTGTGCACGGGAGGACGCCGGCAGGCCGGCTAACACCAGCGTTGCGAACAGGAACAAAACGAAGGTACGACGAGGTATATACCGCATGTAATTTCCCTATGAGAGCTTTCAGCGCTCCGCTTTCAGCCTTTTACCATGACAGTATCATAAAGGATGCTCTGCTGCGATATAACTGTTGTACTAAGCGCTTAGACATCCAGACCGATTTGTGTTGCTCTCATTGAGCAGGAAAGAGCGGTAATAAGCAGCATAAACCAAAAGGAAGCATCCAGTCAATCAGTATTTTCCCTGATTTTATTCACCGGCAACCGGCGTTTAAGGGGGTCCGAGAAGCCAACTGACTCGCAAAAAACATAAGGGGCCGAATGGAGGGGGTGTAGTAAGCATTCGCGCCGGGGAGACATAAGACGACGCTTAATGCAATGGAATTAAATTATCTTGATAGCTCCAGTTAGAACCAGTAAGCGTGAGTATACAGAATAGCAAATAGGGCAAATAATAGCACGCTAATATACGTGACCATCTGAAAAAGCCACTGTTTGCGTTCCAGTGCGAGTGCCGCAAATACAAATAAAGGGAATATGACTGCCGTATAACGCATCATCTGCGTCCATTATGCCAGCGCGTAGGTCCCCACCCGGCTTACCATAAAGAGGCTGAGTGGCACAGAGATTGCGCCGATCCAGCCACGGATAGCTTGGAGGAGCCGATGGCGGTTTTGATAAACAGAGATCAGGTTGTTCATCTAATAGGATCCCTCGCCGTCATAAATTACGGGGCAAGAAGACCACCGACCTGATCTCATCGCTATCATCGGTGATGTGCCTCCGCACAAGCTCGCGTCCTTTCAAGATGTAGCAGTCGTAACCATACGATTCAACTTGAGAGACAAGCTCAGCAGCGGAGCAGTTGGAGACCCGTTTGAGTTGCATGGGGTTCAACTCTGACAAGATAACTGGCCGATCTGTTCGTAGAAGCGCTTGGGCCCCCTGCAAAGCCAGCGACCTGATATATCCCATACCTGCCCAGGAAGTTTAATGCCCCCGCTCAGAGAGTTCCCCCAGCCACTCCAGATAGGCCCGTTCCACCGTCTCCCAGCTATAATTCTGTTCCACATAGCGCGCCCCGTTGCGTCCCAGCGCCTGGCGCAACGGCTCGTTCGTCAGCAACAGGTGCAGCGCGGCGGCAAACTCGTCGTAGTCGTTATAGTATAGCCCGCCATTGCTGCGGCGACAGTGACCGCGCAGGACCGCCGTGTGTCCATTCACCAATACAGGTACACTGCAGGCCCAGGCCTCCAGCGTCGCCAGCGATAAGCTCTCATAGGGGGAGGGCATGACGAAAACCCGCGCCCCCCGTAGCCAGGCGAAGCGCCTGGTGTTCTCCTCCTCCGGGATGAAGCCCAACGCGCAAATATCCGGATGATCGGGGATTTCCATGGAGACTTGGCCGATCAGAATCAGCCGCAGCGGCCCTGGGTGCTCAGCCTTATAACGTATAAAATACTGGATAAGGGCATCACAGCCCTTGCTCAGGTCCACCCGCCCGGCATAGACGATGTACTCCCCTGGCGGTATGGCCTCATCCGGGACACGCGGCACGTCAATGCCCACGCCCAACACACGGTAGGGAATATGGGCATTATGGAAACGGCGGTGGACAAAGTCGCGTTCCTCAATCGTATTGTAAATGAAGCCACGCGGCAGGTGAAACAGTGCCTCAAACAGGTCCAGATACACCGGAGGCTCGTCGTGCGTCATAGGGTAGAGCACGGCGCGTTCCGGGACACGCTGCACACCCAGATAGGTGGTGCAGTACAGATAGGGCATGAACAGGAAGAGATCGTACCGGTTACGCGCCTGGCTGAGATAGTTCAACAACTCCGACGAGAATGGGCCTTGCAAGGCCATCCACTGCACTTGATCAAAGAAGCTTCGCGGCCCAGCCATCATCATCTCGCTGAAACGCTGAAAGGCGAGGGGATGCCGCTCATAGTCCACCGGGAAACGGCGCACCGGCACGCCGTTAATTATGTCAATACCGGGCGGATAGTGGTTGCGCCAAGTCATCAGGTCCTGGGCGCAGGTGGTGAGCACATCCACCTCGGCGTGGCGCACCAGGCGTTCGGCCAGCAGACGACAAACCAGTTCCGCCCCGCCATTGATCTCTGGCCCATAGCGCGGCACCACAAATGCGATGCGCATCATCAAGCGTTTTCCCCCACGATCAACGGAAGCAAAGTGTGTATACGTGCGCGCAGCATCTCCGGCATGAATTGCAGAGCCCGAACGCGCCCTGCGGCTCGCAATTGCTCATAACGCTCCCGGTCCTCAAGCAACGCATGGATGGCCTGGGCAGCCTCAAGATGCCGCTTCGCCTGCACCACCATGCCAGCCTCGCCTGCCGCCTCGCGCAGCGCTGGAACATCATTGCATACCACCGGCACGCCATAGTACAGCGACTCAATCACGGGCACGCCAAACATCTCATGCTCCGATAAAGTCACCAGCAAAGCAGCGTGTCTATAGAAACTCACCAACATCTCGTCAGGAACTTTACCCGTGAGGAGCACATCATCGGTCAGGCCCAGCCGCTGTATCATCGCCTCCACTTGGCTAACATAGCCAGGCATGAGAGTCGTATCTCCCACCAGCATGAGCTTCAGATTAGGGCGCCATCGCTTAATATGACCGAAGACCTGGACCAGGTCCAGGATACCTTTATTCGCCACAATACGGCCCACGAAGAGGAGATAGCGCAGGCGAGACAGCAGGCACGACAGGGTCATGTCCTCAACACCCGTCAGATGGGCGCTATCCACGACATAAGGCACTTTCTCCAGTCGCCCATAGCCATTCGCCACCAGCATCCCCCTGCCAGCATCGGAATGGACAATACACAAGCGGAAACGATCCGCGTAGTTGGGCAGGGCCTCTAGTGCCTGTTGTGCCAGCCGCCGCAACTCATGATGCTCTATCAAGTGGGGCGGCGTGACCCCGTGAAAGTCCATCACCAGCCGGTCGGGGTTGTTCTCCAAAGAGCGGAAGTTGTCTGCACCGATGCTGTAGTGGAACCAAAGCACATCGTGCCCTGTGGGGCGATACTCTGAGGAAGGCTTCCACAGGTGGCTTAGCGCTGGATGCACATGGTCGGCGAAGATATCTCCCGCCACGCCCAATTCGGCAAAAATGCGTCGCAATGTGAGCACATAGTTGCCGATGGCATCTCCGGGGGAGAGGGTTGCAGTCATCTGGTGAATCCGCATGGTCATTTTGAGTATAGCGAAGAATCCGCAATCCGCCGATAGGTCTCAGCGATCCCATCCCAGGTGTAATGCGCCAGGACATAGGCCCGGCCCTGCTGGCCCAGGCGCTGGCGCAGGTCTGGCCGCGCCAACAGCAGGTCCAGGCAGGCCGCGAACTCCTCATAGTCGCGGAAATACAGCCCGCCGTTGGCTTTGCGACAATGCTCTACGGTCACGGCGCAATCGGCGTGCACCAGCACGGGCGTCCCCGCCACCCAGGACTCCATCATCACCAGGGAGAAGCTTTCGTAAAGCGAGGGCTGGCATAAGACGGTCGCCGCGGCGTAGGCATCAAACTTCTCACGCTCCGAGACCCAGCCCAGGTCAACAACGCCCTCGTCGCGGCTGCCGCTCAGCGGCCCGCCGCCGATCAGCACCAGCGCCAGGCCGGTATCGCGTTCCTGCCGGTAACGGCGAAAATAGTTTATCAGCAGCGGCAGATTCTTGCCTACATCTTTGCGCCCGGCGTAGAGCACGAACGGCCCCTCAATCCCGGTGCGGCGACGGAACGCCGCCGCATCGCCCCGGTAGTCCGTATCTACCCCCACACCCCCCAGAACCATGTGCTGGTCGGGCCACGCTGGCAGCCCGTACAGGCGTTGCGCCAGTTCCATCTCCGCTTCAGACTGAAACCACAGCCCGCGCACGGCGCGAAACACCGGGCGATACAGGCTCAAGCGGGCATAGGACTCGTCGTGCAGGCAGGGGATCAGCCAGGAGCGCTCCGGGCAAATCATGGCGCCGCGCACGGTTGTGCCAAACATATACGGTATGAAGAAGAAGACATACTCATCGCGGTGCTCCGCGATAAACCGGTACAGCGGCTCGCTGTGGATCATCTCTTCAATGAAGAGTCGCTCCTCTTCCGGCGTCACTCGCACAGCGTGCATCAGTTTGAAGTTCACGGCAGCAAAGGCCGCCCGGTTGCGCTGCCGCACGCGGAAACGCCGCACCGGCACGCCGTTCACTTCATCCAGGCCCTCGCGGTAGTGGTTGTGGCTCCAATCGGCGTAGAAATCACGCACGCAGGTTGTGAGCACTTCCACCTCAAAGCCCCGCCGGTGTAGCTCCTCCGCCGTTCGGCGGGTATGCGCCTCAGCGCCGCCGGGGATGTCCGCGCCATACCAGGGTGGGACGAAGGCGATCTTCGTCATCCGTCCTTCGTCATCCGTCTTCCATCCAATTGCGCGCGCAACTCGGCTACCTCACGCTCCAGCCGCGCCACCCGTTCCAGCATCTCGTCCTCATCCAGGCTGCGCACGATCTCGTTCAGCACGCGCACAGCGTGGCGATTAAAGGCAATCTGCGCCACCCCCAGCCGGTTAACATAGAAGATGACCAGGTTGTGCGCAATCCGACGCACCCGTTGCCACAGCCCCCCCACAAATGGAAGACGGGTTGGCGTCAACTCAAGCGAGACGTAGGCCTTATCATAGGCTACATTGGCCTGGTAAAGTTCATCATAAAGCTCCGGCTTCAGGCGTCCCTGGCGTGGCGATACCTCGGGGCTGAAAGCCCCTCCTACTCCCAGGCCAGGCGCCTGCCCCTGCCGCCGGGCAATATGCGCCCGGATCTGGCGCATAATGTCCTCAATGTCAATTTCGCCTTGCGGGTCAAACTGGATTTGATCGTCGCTCACATGCTCGTTCATAACTCGGCCTCACCCGTGCGTATACATGGTCCCAGGTATGCTGCGCCAGCACCTTGCGCCGGCCAGCCTCGCCCATCCGCCGCGCCAGGTCCGGATCCGCCAGCAAACGCGCCAGCTTTTGGGCTAGCGCTTCCACGTCGCCGAAGGGCACGACATAGCCGTCCTGACCGTCCACAATCACGTCGGGGATCCCCCCCGCCGCGGCGCCAACCACTGGCAGGCCATATAACCAGGCCTCCAGGAAGACGATGCCGAAGGAATCGGTGCGCGAGGGCAGCGCCAGAACGGAGGCGGCAGCCAGCAGGTCACATTTCTCCGCATCGCTCACGCTCCCCAACACCCGCAGCCGCGGATCGCGCTTCCCCCGCTCAGAGGCCCTCAGCCAGCGGGCGAAACCATCCGTCACCGCCCCGGCGATCACCAGGTCCGCCTCCACGCCCCGCGCCCACAGACGGCGCATGGCCTCCACCGTGTGGAATGTGCCCTTATCATAGGCCGCCGCACCCAACGCCAGCACAATCGGCCGGGCCAGGCCGAAGCGGGCACGCGCCCGCGCCGCGTCGCCGCCCGCCAGCTCCCAGGGGTTGATACCCACACCGCCTATAACGATCCGCTCCGGCGCCACCCCCTGCCGTATCCAGAAATCCCGCTCCAGCCCGGTCTGAGCGAAGACGACATCGCTGGCCCGCGCCAGGGCCAGTTGGTGGCGCATAGTGTGATAGCGGCGCAGTGAGCTGCGCTCAGATTCGGCCAGATGGATAAGCGGATAGAGCAAAAAAGGAATATGTTCGCGCCGGGCATGACGCCAGGCGGGCTCCAGCAGGGACTCATAATGGATCGTCATACCGGCCACGACATCAAACTGGCCGTGCGCCTCCCGTAGGGCGCGCGCTAGGCCAGGCACCCAGGGCATGTAATGGGCCAGCCGGAACAGCAGATTGACCCACACTCCCTCCATTCGCTCTCCCAACGCGTCAGGCCACAAGGACGCCAGGTCTGAGAGCATCACTAAAGCGCGCCGCATCGCCGGGAAGGTCCGGTACGACAGTGGGAAATGGCGCAGCCGGAAGCGCCGGATCGTAACACCATTGTGAACCTCCTCCAGGGTTTCCAGAGGGGTCTTGCGCCCATCCCAAAGGTACTGAAAGTCGCCCGCATCGGTGGTATAGACTGTGACTTCATGCCCATCGCGGACCAGCCGCTCAGAGATCTCTTGCAGATGCTTCTCCGCCCCACCCACACCGGGCCAATAACGTTGAACGACGTGCAAGATACGCATCAGCCTGTCAGCACATCCCGAATAAAGGCCAGATAAGCGTTGGCCGCATCCTCCCAGCGGTGGGTTTGCGCAATGTACTCGCGGGCCGTTGCGCCGATCTGCTGACGACGGTTCACATCGTCTGCCAGTGTTTGCAACGCCGCGGCCAGGGCCGCCTCATCCGCCTCCGGCGGCAGCTTCAGGCACGTGCCCTCAGGCAACTCCTGGTACCAGCCCGCATCGGTGACGATAGCGGGCACCCCGCCAGCCATCACCCGAAGCAGGCTACCCGAGGTTTCGCCCACAGTGGGATAGCGCAGGTTGATGGCGATGTCCGTCGCCGCGATGTAGGCCATGAACGTCACCAGGTCGGGCACGCGGCCTGTGAAGTGAACGCTCTCCTGCAGCCCCAGTTCAGCGATCAAAGGCATGAGCGGCGGATGCGAGGCCAGCACCTCGCCCACAACGAGGTACATCGCCTCTGGCCGGCGAGCGCGCAGATGAGCGAAGGCCCGCAGGGCCAGGCCCATCTGCTTCTCCGGCGTCACCAGCCCGAAAGACCCCACGATCAGGGCCTCCTCCGGCAGGCCCAGCCGCGCCCGCCCATCGGGCATAGGGGGAGGCAAGGTCACCCCATGCGCAATGTGGGCCACAGGGAGGTGCGGCCGGCGCGCTAGCACGTGGTCGCGGGCATAGGCGCTATGGACGATCACCCCCAGGCTCAGGTCAAGCACCCGTTCGTTCAAGGGGTGCGTGAACAGAGGGTAGGGGCGCTCCCCCCGGCGCACCGCCCAGGCGATGCGCACGCCCTCCATCCCATAGCTATAGCCCATCTCGCGCACATAGCCGGCGAAGTCACCGCGCCAGGCGGTGCTGTCGGCGATGCCGTGATGCAGGAAGACCTCATGCAATACGGTGATGCCGGGATAGGAGGCCAGCGTTTTATAAATAAAAGCGTGCAGGATACTATTACCCACCTGGTAGAGGCACACATCGTAGCGCCGCCAGCGCCGTTCAAACTCGGTCAGCGACCGCACCGGGAAGGCCGACCCCAGGGCCGCGTCCGGCTGAAAGCCATCTTCCACAATCAGTTCAACCTCGGCCCTCTGCGCCAGATAGGGCAATAGCTCGGCACTATAGTCAGAGATGCCGCTGCGCTGAGGTGGTAGGGGGCTGAAATAGGCAATGCGCATCGCTCACAAAGCCGCACCGTTTACAGTGCGATATCTGGGGAATGCGATCCATCGCCCTGGCCCGCCAGAGGTTGGTCGCCATCCAAGCGCAACTGCCGCTCCGCAACCGCCATCCGGCGTGTCAGAGCCGTCAACTGCCGATCCAGGGCGATCAGGGTCGCCTGCATGTCCTCCAAGCGCATCCGCTGCTCCTCCATAGCGGCCTGCATCTCCTCTAACGCCTGCGCTATCAGGGTGTTGAGCTCAGACTGCTGCGCCGCCAGAGGCAGGACATACCAGCGCGTTGAGACACTGTTCCATAAGGCGCGGAAGCGCCCGATCAGCGGCCCAATTACCGGCACATGGGAGACAAAGACATGTTCGCGTAGCGTGGCGCGCGCGTAGAGCGCGTCTATCAGCGCCTCTATAGGCCGGGAGGCGCCCAAAGCCGCCAGGTGATACAACCCCTGGCGTATGCGCTCAATCGTCGCCGGATGTATCTCCATCCTCCGTCCTCCGTCCTCCGTCCTGTGTGAGAGGATGGCATTCAGGTCCCTTGCTGTTTCACGATACGCCTGGCGCAGTGGCTCGCGCTCGGCAGCGGCGATGCCCTCCGGCCAACGCGCCCGCTCGGCGGGCAGGAAGTCCTCCAGGACCTGCTGCGGCGTGTAGTGTTTAAGCACAAAGCGCAGGCGCCCCCGATGGAACCAGGCATAGTAAGAGGGGCTATCCCGTACCGCTGTAGCCGATTCCAGATGGACGGCCACCGCCTGCGGCACAACCACCACACGCCAGCCGGCGGCGCGGGCGCGGAAGCACAAGTCCGTATCCTCAAAATAGAAGTAGAAGCTCTCGTCAAAGGCGCCGATCCGGTCCAGCATCTCGCGGCGCGCCACGAACGCCGCACCCGTGACATAGTCCACGTCCTTGACTTCGTCAAACTGGCCTGTGTCCGGCTGGCGGAACCCATAATGGTCCGGCAGCGCCAGAGGATAACGCAGGATGCCGCCGGCATGTTGGATCAGGTTGCCTTCGGGGTAGAGCAGCTTGCACCCGGCCACGCCGATGCGCCCATCGTCGGCTATGGCCTCGGCCAGCCGGCGCAACCAATCGGGCCGCAAAATCACATCGTTGTTCAGGAAGGCGATCAGCTCCCCCTGTGCCACGCGCAGGCCCGCGTTCATCCCGCCAGCGTAGCCCAGATTGCGCCCCTGGGGCAGAAGGCGAACCTGGGGATAAGCCGAAGCCAGCCAGTCTAAGGAGCCGTCAGTGGAGCCATTGTCCACCACGAGCACCTCGGCATCAGGGTAATCCTGGGCCAGGACCGAGGGCAGGCAGCGGGCCAGAAGCTCCCGGCCATTCCAGTTTAAAACGATGAGCGAAGCTTGGGGAAGATGGACAGTGCTCTCAGGCATCAGGCAGGCTCACTGACGTGATGGCGCCATGTGCTGGGAATGTAGATCGTGCCCTCCCGCTCCTTCAGGCGCCCCTGCTGCACGCGGAAGGTGTACATGCGATGCTGGTGATCATAGGGATGGCGCGAGTAGTAGTCGTAGATCGCGGCTGTGAACTCATACGTCCCGGCCAAAAGCGGTAGATTGGGAATAGTGTACTCCACGACGCCGTCGCCCTCAATATAGGGGATATCGTAACCGGAGGTCGTGGTGTTGGGGCCGTTGATATGGGTACCATCGTCGCGGTAAATCGCCACCCCAAAGGCGGGCCATTCAATACGCTGAGAAGCGTGATAATAGATGCGGGCTGTAAATGGCTCGCCGGTGGTGAATACCCCCCGCTCTTGCCCTTGGGCGTCATAGAAGCGGACATCCACGATCTGCGCCTCGCCGGAGCCCCAGCGCCGGGCAGCGGCCCCAGCCGTTCCTCTGCCATCGGCGTGCCCGGAGACACCATGCCAGGTCTGGCCCAGATAGCGGCCCACGACATCGTCCACCGCGCCCTGGGCGCGGACCTCGCCGTTCTCCAGCCAGACCGCCGACTTACAGAACTGGCGCACGGTGTTGAGATCGTGCGAGACCAGCAGAATGGTCACACCCTGCCGCTGCAGTTCACGAATACGCTCCAGGCATTGGGCCTGGAAGACCTGATCGCCTACGGCCAGCACTTCGTCAATCAGCAGGATGTCGGCTTCCACGCTGGTGGCCACAGCGAAGCCCAGGCGCATGTACATGCCGGAGGAATAGTGGCGCACGGGCATATCCAGGAAGGGGCCAACGCCAGAAAAATCCACGATCTCGCCAAAGCGGCTGGCCAGCTCGCCGCGCCGCAGCCCCAGGAGCGAGCCGTACAGGTAGATGTTCTCGCGCCCGCTCAGATCGGGATGGAAGCCCGTGCCGATCTCCAACAGCCCGGCCACCCGCCCATAGGTGTGCACCCGCCCCTGCGTCGGCTCCAGGATGCGCCCCACCAGCTTCAGCAGGGTGCTCTTGCCCGCGCCGTTCGGGCCGATGATCCCTATTGTCTCACCCGCCGGGACGGTCAGATTCACATCCCGCAGCACCCACAACTCATAACTGGGGGAGCGCTGGCGATGAAAGGCGCGGATCAGGGCCTCCTGGAAGGAACGGGGGCGTTCATCGCGCAGTCGGAACAACTTGGAGACATGGTCAAATTCTACGGCTGGGTTCATGGTGCCGCTAAGCGCGAGCCTTGAGGCGCATCCCGATATTTCATAGGGTCAGCCATCCTATGAGTCGGCAGCTATTATAGCCTAGATGACCTGGCGGCACAAGCCTGGGGGAGGAGGTGTATTTCAATTCTATGGCGAGTTATGTGATCAGTAGTCTTGCACATTTAACAATCTAAAACCGGGCTAGGCGACGGCAGGCTGGAGCGCGTGGTGCACCTCTGCGGCACGCGCCCCCAGGCAGACTTGCGCGACGATCCAGTCAGTTAAGCGTGCCGCATGCTGCTCTCGCACCCACCCCCGCACCTCGCCCAAGGTGACATGCCCGCTACGCTCCTGTTGCAGCGCCGTGCGCACTTCATCCAGGTACTGATACAGGCACAGGCCCAACGCCCAGAAGCGCACGATCGCCTGGGCTGAGCGCACCTGATACTGGTCGCTGCCCATCCGTTCCTTGAAATCGGCGAAGAGCGTCTCCACTGTCCACCGCTGCGCAACCACCGCCACCACCTGCGCCAGTGTGTCCTGCACGCGGCTGGTGGCCCAGAAACGCGCAGCGCTCACCGGCGCGTCGGCGTTGGGCTTGACGATCAGCACCTGGCAGGCGCCCAGTTTCTTGACCCGCGTGCGCACCAGGGGGGCCGACACCGTCTTGCCCCCCGCTTGGGTCGGCCACACCACCGCCTGAAAGTCCGCCGCCCTCAAGCCCGCCGCATACTCCGCCAGGCTTTGCCACCGGCGCTGGCCGTCGGGCTCTACCCGTCGTAGCTGCCGATTGGCCTTCAGGCCCCCCGTGAAGTCCCCACCTCGCTGGCGGGCGGCCCGCCAGGTGCGCCCATTGGTGTACCAGGCATCGGTCAGGACGTGGGTGTGCGTGTCCGGCTGGGGCTGAAAGGTCTGGATAGCCTGCAGCGCCAGGTCCACCTTGCTGTGGAAGGGCACTCCTTCCTGCGCGCACACCGCCTGCTGGCGATACAGTTGCGGGGTAAGGGGAAACTGCTGCCCCAGCAGCAGGTACACCCCCGCAAACAGGCTGTGCCCCGGCATCGCGCGCTTGTCGCTGCTGGAGTAATGCCACCCCTGCCCTTCCATGGCCTGTGCATCGCGCTTGACGTGGGTGGAATCGTCCAAGATCAAGAAACCTGTCACGACGGTTGGGCGTGGACGACCCGGTCGTCGCGGGCGCTGGGCACGGGCTTGGGCCTGGGCTTGCGCTACCAGGGGTGTCAGCCGCGCCTGGAAGCGGGCTTGGCGGGCAGCGGTCAGGTCTTCGACCGACCAGGGAGCACGTTTCAGGAAGCGGCTGAGGCCGCTAAGGGAGACCCGGACAGCGACCTGGCGCAACAGGCCGGTGAGGGTGCGCCGCTCGTCGCAGTGGAGCAGCCCCAGCAGTACGGTGACGAAGTACTGCCACTGAGGCAGGCTGAAGACGGCGCACAAGGACTGAGCGAAGTGGCGCAGGCTGGGCTCCTGGGCTATAAACGGCTGGGCCATGGCATCCTCCTGAAAGAGTGGATGGGATAACCCAACTCTACTCAGAAGATGCCTGGCCTCCAACTATTCGGTTGTTAAATCTGCAAGACTACTGGTTAGAAGCAACGAACGCCTGTGAGGGCATTAAGACCCTGGGCCAGTTGGCCCATCTGTCCTCGGCCTGGACCGTGCAGTCTGTTAGAAGCAACGAACGGCCGCGAGGGCATTAAGACCCACCCCACTGTGCTGTCGCACTTCAGCGAGACTGGCGGGAATACAAGGTAGGAAGTAGCGAACGCCCGCCAGGGCCCCAAGACTCTGCGTTTAGCCACTGCGAAAGGAGGTGCCATGAATATTGGACGCGAATTCCCAGCACGCCGTGAGGAGCAGCGGGATGACCCCCTCATTCCCGTCCCGGTCCCCCAGCGGGAGCGGGATGAGCTTATTCCCCTGCCCGATGAATGGAATCCGGCCCGCCGCCGCGAGCCCACCCGCAAGCCAGCACAGGGGAGGAGGATAAAATGCTAGGATTTAAAGGCTTGGTGATTGGACTGGTGGACGTCCAGGGGTGGGCTATACGCTGGCTGGCCTGGCCGGCCAGCCCTATGTTTAGGGTAGGTGTGCGCCGAGAGGCCTGGCCACCGGGGCGGGCTATACACCGGCCGGACCGGCCGATCAGCCCTCCCGACCATCAGTGGCGGGGGCTGACGCTTCAGGCTGAGTGCTACCGCCGTCATCGCGCCCCCGCCAGCGATTGCCGCTGTGGGATATATGCCGTCCGCTACCTGGAGCAGGCGCGGATATACGCCTATTCTATCGCAGCGGTCCTGGTGGGCCGCAGCTCTGCCAGGCGTTGGCGCGCCCTCGCCGATCCGGTCTCTCAAAACACCTGGGAGCATATCATGGCCCTGGTGGACGGGGACTCTGCCGGGCGGGATGATGGCTTCATCCCCGCCAGCAGGGGCTGGCGAGCGGCCAGGGCGCGCATCGTGGCCTTTGTTTACCCACCACGCAAGTGGTCGGTCAGCGAGCGGACTTACCGCGCTGCCTGCCGGATCGTGGAGCAAGCCGCCGACCGCTGGGGCGTGCCAGCGGTAGAGCCAAGCCTGGCCCAGGCCTGGGTAGACGCCCAGGAGTGGCAGGAGGAGTAGGAACGGCTTCAGCGAGGAGCTTATCGCGTCCGGATGCGAAATTCGCGGCCAGATGCTTGAGGAAAAATATGGGATGAAGGTGGACGATGCATGATCCGCGCCTTCATTTCATTAGAAGACGCCAGCGTGTTTTTCGCCGCTGACCCCGAAAGACGTTTGACGCTTGGGCTAGGGCGTCGGCGTGGCTGTCGCCGTAGGCGTGGGGGTAGGCGTCATCAACGGTCTGCCGGGGTTGGCGCACACGTTGAAGTCTTGGCCGATGATCACGCGATAGGGGATAGGGCTCCCCGACGCGGGCTGGCGAATCACCCGCGCCGGCGGCACGTGGAACAACGCCCGCAGCCGCGCCAGCGCCCCGCTGCTCCCCGTGCCAAAATCCACGATCAACGTCTGGGCGTAATCCTGCCGGTCGGCCTGGCCGGGGATGGCCGTGAACCCCTCGTCGGCCAGGCGGTCGGCGGCCACAATGGGCCAATCCGCCACCCCCGTCCCGTTCCACAACTCCACCGCGACCCGCGGCCCGGCCACCGCGCCGCGCTCGCCGGGCGTAAAGGCATCCCGCAGCACCGGCGCAATGCGCTCCCAGTCGGGCAGGAGCACCGCCTGCCCATCCGGCGTCCGCCAGGGCGTGACCTGAGCGCTGCCGATGGCCCGGCTCTTGATCCGCTCCGTGTCCAGCCGCAGGCCGATGGCCCCCAGGCGCAGCACGTCCAACAACGTCAAATCGGTCTGCACCGAATCGCGCAACGCACCCCATAGCTCCGGGAGCTTGGGGATGGCCTCTATTTGGAGAGCCTTGTGCCAGGCGGCGCGCAGCACCTTATGCTGGCGGCGGTCGCGGTCAAAGCCGGAGGTGGTCATGCGCGAGCGCACGTACCACAGCGCCAGGTCGCCGTCCATGTGGCGCACGCCCGGCTCCAGGGTGTAGGGCACAAACTGGCCGGGGTTCTGCGGATCGGCCCGCCAATCCTCCAGGCGGCAATCCACCGGCACATCAATCCCGCCCAGGGCATCCACGATGCGCTTAAAGCCCTCAAAGTCGGCCTGCACATAGTAGTCCACGCGCAGACCCAGGTTGTAGCGCAGGGTGGCCTTGAGCAACTCCACCCCGCCGTAGGCCTCCGCCGTGTTGATGCGACTCATCCCCCGCCCCGGCACATACACGAACAGGTCGCGGGGGATGCTGAGCAGGTTCACGGCGGGCACGTCGGGGAACAGGATCGCCAGGATGATCGCGTCTGCCCGCCCGTTGTGCTCGCTCCCCCGGTGGTCGCTGCCCAGCAGCAGGATGTTGATCGTCCGTCCGGCGGCGGCGACCTCCGGGACGGGGGTGGGGATAGGCGTGACGGGGGTCGCAGTGGGCGGCGTACCGGTCACGGTGGGGGCGTCCGGCGAAGCCGGGGCAGGCGTGGGCGTATCGGGCCGGCGCGTGGGGATGACCGGCCAGGTCGGCAGCGGCGTGCGCGTGGGCGAGGGGCTGGGGCGCGGCGTGGCCGTTTGTCCTGGGTCCTCCCGGCCCTGGATCACCGGCGCGACGCTGGCCCAGGCCAAGGCCAGCGCCAGGAGGATGACAAACAATAGACGATAGACGACGGTAGGAACGGCTTCAGCCGCGAAGTCCGTCGTCTGTCGTCCGTTGTCCGTTGTCCGTCGTCTGTCGTCTTTCATGGCGTTGGCGTCGGCGAGACCACCATCACCGGCGGCACCCACAGCCATTGCCCCGTGCGCACCACCGTTGAACTCCCCAAACAATTCGCCCATTGAAGCTGTGCAACTGTCGTGCCATAGCGCACCGCCAGCCGGAACAGCGTCTCGCCGGGCAGAACCTGCACCCGCACCCAATTCGCTGGCGGGCCGCAGGCCGGCGTGGGGGTCGCCGCCAGGCGGGTGGGGGTAGCGGTCGCTGTGCCCCCTCCCCCCATACGGGGGAGGGTGGGGGAGGGAGGCAAAGCCGTGGCGGTCGCCGTCGGCGTTCGCGTCGGGGTAGCCGTGGGCCGGGGCGTGGGCGTGGCCGTCGGGCTGGGGCTGGATGTAGGCGTGGGCGTCGCTGTGGGCATCACCGGCGCGCTCGTCGCCGTCAGGGGCACAGGCGTGGGCGGCGTCAGTGCGCCTGCGGCCAGCCGGTCACGCGCCGCCAATATCACGGCGGCGAGGGTGCTCAACAAGGCCACGACGATCAACACCAGACCGGTCAGGACGTGTTGCGCCCGACTGGAGGCTCTCATGGGGAATCAGCAAACAAGGGATTCACGGATCAGCCTTATAGATGAATCATTCGTAGGAACGGCTTCAACCGTGAGCCTTCGCCTCGCTCCCCGGCCGCCCGTTCACCGGCAAGAGGACGCTGGCCACGCGTGCGTTGGCCTCACGCTCCAGCCAGATGCGCCCCCCCTGCGCCTCCACCAGCGCGGCCACCGCCGACAGGTCCGGCTCGGTCTCCACCTGCGACCAGACGCGGATAAGCAGCCCCGCCCCCCACGGCCCCTCATATGGGGCGGATGGGGGGGGGACCTCCGGGTGGGCGATCAGGCTCACCTCCCCCTCTACAGGCGAGGCCAAGCAGACGTGGCTGATCAATTGGGAGACGATCTCCGCAAGCGTGCGGGAGTCGGTGCGCGGCATCGGCAGGCTGTCGGCGATGTCCATTTTCAGGGTGATGCGCTTCTGGCGCATATCCGGCCCGGCCCGGCTGATGCCCACCTCAATGGCTTCAATGGCGCTGGCAGGCCCCTCTGATGGGGGCACTTCCGCTGCTTCTTCCGGCGCAGCGCTCTGGGCCAGGTCGTCCAGCAGTTGCGTCAAACGCATCACCTGCTCCTCGGCGCGCTCCAAAAAGCGCTTCTGCTGAGGGTCCAGCGGCCCCAGGCTCTCGCTGGCGATCAGATGCGTGTAGCCGGCAATGACCGCCAGAGGCTGGCGCAACTGCTGCGCCATCGCCGCCATCGCCGCCAGGTTGAGCGGGCGCGTTGGCGCGCCTGCCCTGGCCTCCGCCTGGCCCTGAACCTGGGCCAGTTGTTCACGCAACGCGGCCAGTTCTGCCTCACGCCGCGCCAGCGTCTCGCGCAAGCGGGCCAACTCCGCCTCTTGCTCCGCCGGCGGGATCGCCAGTTGCGCCTCCAAGAGCTTGCCCATCTCCAGTAAAAGCTGCCGGTCGCGTTCGGAGCGCCGCTCCAGTTCCTGCAATTGCTGCGACAATCGCTCCACCTCGGCCCGCGCCCGTTCTAATTCGGCCTGAAGTTCCGCTTCTGCCGCCGGGGCCTGCTCAACAGCCTCCCCAGACGGGGGCGGCGCTGCGGGGGCCGCTGCGGCCAGGGCGCCCGCGGCTGCCCCGGCTATCCACTCGCCGGGAGGCGCGCTGGCGCGGCGCACGGCGAAAAAGGCCAGGAGCGGCAGCGCCACGAGTTGCGCCAGGCGCACTGTCGGGGCCGGCGGGAGTGGGGGCGGTACGGTCAGCAACCGGGCGGCGTGGCCGGCCAGGAACGCCAGCGCCACGCCCAACGCCAGCACCCAATCGTCAGGGCGGCGCAGGAGCAGAGCCAGCGCCGCCCATGCCGCCAACGCAAGCTGCCAGCCGCTCCACCAGGTGATTTGCAGGCCCGGCGACACCGCCACCGCCGGTAGAGCAAAGGCCAGGGCGCTGACGATGAACCATACGACCGAGAGGCCCAACAGCAGGGCACGCCCGTTCCATCGGGCCGGGATAGGCGCCAAAGCCCAGGCGATCAGGGCCAGGCTGATCGCCTCAACGCCCTCCTCAACCACCGCCAGCGTCCCGCTCAGAGCAGCCATCGCTCCACTCACCATCACTGCCAGGACCAGGGCAGCGTACAGCAAGCGGAGCGCCAGCAGGCCGCCACTGGCAATGACCAGGCTGCGGTCGGCACTGCCGCGCCGCACGACGCTGGAGGCAGCGAGCCAGGCGACCACCAGGGACAGGTTAATCACCCAGTGGTAGTACAGGCTACCCACCGGGTCAGTCAGCGCGGACAGGAGCTCACCGAGGAGAGGCATAGTACCCCAGTCGTCAGCAGATGGTCGTCAGGCCATTATAGCACGCTTCGGCCTGATGGCAATCTGCTTACTGCCCCAGGCGCGCCCCGATGAAATCGCGCCGCCCACGCGCAAAGTCCGCCGCGCCCATGGCCCGCTTCCCCGCCAGTTGCACCTCTTTCAACTCCAATACCCCCGCGCCGGTGACCACGCCAATGCGCCCGCCCGGAAGCGCCACCACCTGCCCCGGCTCGCCGGACGCGTCGGCTTCGGCCAGCGCCGCCGCACGGATGTGCAATACTTCCCCGCCCAGCGTGGTAAACGTCCCCGGCCAGGGCGAGAAGGCCCGCACCTTGCGCTCCAGTTCAACCGCCGGCCGTGTCCAATCCAGTCGGCCATCCTCTTTGCGAATGCGCGGCGCAAACGTGGCGGCGCTGTCATCCTGCGGCACCGCCTGGATCGTGCCCGCCAGCCAGCGCGGCAATACCTCAATCAGCAGTTCCGCCCCCAGCCGCGCCAGCCGTTCGCTCAACGTCCCGGCGGTATCCTCCGGGCGAATCGGCTCGGCGCGTTGGGCGATGATCGGCCCGCTATCCAGGCCGGGGTCAATACGCATGATGGTCACGCCGGTCACGGCGTCGCCAGCCAGGATGGCTGCGGCGATAGGGGCGGCGCCGCGATATTTGGGCAGGAGCGAGGCATGCACATTGAGGCAGCCATGGGGAGGGATCTCCAGCACATCGGGGCGCAAAAGCTGGCCAAACGCAGCCACCACAATGACATCGGGCGCCCAGGCGCGGATGTGCGCCACCGCCTCCGGATCACGCAATGTTTTCGGCTGGATTACCGGCAGGCCATAGGCGCAGGCAACGGTCTTCACCGGCGGCGGCGTCAACACACGCCCACGCCCCGCCTCTTTATCCGGCTGCGTCACCACACCGACCACATGATGGTGGCGCACCAGCGCTTCCAGTGTGGGCAACGCGAAGGCGGGCGTGCCCATGAAGACCACCCGCGCCCGTTCAGTCTGTTCGCCCTCTACCTGATACGCGCACATGTCCCCATTCTACCCCGTCTGCCAGGGCTGAGGAAACCACCCTATGAATGTTAATTATGTCAAGCCATAACCCCTGAGAACTCAGGGGGCCTGAAAATTTCCCTGCGTTGGCATCACACCTGAAAGCGAAAGAGGATCACATCGCCATCCTGGACAACGTAAGTGCGCCCTTCCACGCGGATCAGGCCGTGCTCGCGAGCTGCCGCCCAGGAGCCTGCCGCCAACAGCGCTTCCACCGGGATGACCTCGGCGCGGATGAAGCCGCGCTCCATGTCGCTGTGGACTTTGCCCGCCGCCTGCGGCGCGAGCGTGCCGCGCTTGATCGGCCAGGCCCGCACCACGCGTTCACCGGCGACAGTGAAGAACGTGATCAAATCCAACAGCCGGTAGCTCGCCGCCACCAGCGCCTGCAGGCCGGAGACCTTCAGCCCCAGGGCCTCGCGGTAGGCAGCGGCCTCCGCCGGGTCCCACTCGGCCAGTTCCATTTCGGTCTGTGCGCTCAGGACGATGGCCTCGCTGCCCTCTGCTGCCGCCAGGCGGCGCACCACCTCCGCGTAGGGCCCGCCCCCCGGCAGGTCACGCTCGCTGACATTGGCGACCAGCAGGCGCGGCTTGGCCGTGAGCAGGTTCAATTCTTGCGCCAAGGCACGCGCTGCTGCCCCCTCCCCCTGCCCCTCCCCTATTAGGGGAGGGGCGTAAGGGGAGAGGTCAACTGCCCGCTCGCCCCGGTTCAGGCGTTCCCGCAGCGCCTCCAGATGGCGGATGGTCTCCGCATGGGCCTTGGGGTTGGCTTTGGCGGCGCTGCGCTCCTTCTCCAGCCGCCGCTCCACTGTAACCAGGTCTGCCAGCGCCAGTTCGGTATCCAGCGTGGCCAGGTCCGCCGCCGGGTCCAGGGTTGGCGCGACATGAGGCACGTCAGGGTCCTCAAAGCAGCGCAGGACCATCACAATCGCATCTACGTTGCGGATATGGCCGAGGAACTGATTGCCCAAGCCCTCACCGCGATGCGCCCCGCGCACCAGCCCGGCGATGTCCACAAATGTGACCGTCGCTGGCACGACTTCCTCCGGCTTGATCAGGGCCGCGAGCGCCGCCAGCCGGGGGTCCTCCAGCGCCGCCACGCCGATGTTGGGGTCAATCGTGGTGAAGGGGTAAGAGGCCACCACAGCGCCGGCCCGCGTCAGCGCGTTGAACAGTGTGGATTTGCCTGCATTGGGCAGGCCAACAATACCGATCTCCATCTTAAACCCTCAGCTTTCTGCGCTCAGCTTTTATCCCCAAGGCCGCTTGCCCCCGCGTGTGAGGCGCCCGCTGGCCGTAGCTCATCTGGCTATTGACGACCGACGACCGGCTGCTGAATGGGCAGGCTCAGGTAGAAGGTGCTGCCCTCGCCCAGGCGGCTCTCCACCCAGGCACGGCCCCCGTGACGCTCAGCGATGGATTTGACGATCGCCAGCCCCAGCCCCGTGCCCTTGGCGTTGGCCCCATCGTGGCGCGGCACCCGGTAGAACTTCTCAAACAGGCGCACCTGGTCTGCCGGGGCAATGCCCGACCCCGTGTCCTGCACACTGATGACCACAGCCCCGTCCTGCCGCGCCGCCCGCAGGGTGACCTGGCCCCCCTCCGGCGTGTAGCGGAGGGCGTTGTCCATCAGGTTCATCACCGCCTGGCCGATCAGCTTGGCGTCGCCCAGCACCATCGGCAGATCGTCGGGCAACTCCAGGCGCAGGGCGATGTTTTTGCTCACCGCTTGGGGACGATAGGCATCCATCACGGCTGCCAGGATCGCCCGCAGCGCGACCGGCTCATGCACCTGCCCCAGCCCAGCCTCAATCCGGGCCAGGTCCAGCAGGTTGTCAATCAGCCGGGCCATGTGCTCAACGCTGGCGACAATGCGGTCGGCGTACTCCTGTTGTTTGGCATTCAGATGCCCGACCATGGGCAGCATGGTGGCGTAGCCGCGCATCAGGGTTAAAGGCTCGCGCAGGTCGTGCGAGACCATCGCCACGAATTCGCTTTTCAGCTCGTCAAGCGCCTTGAGCGCGGTAATATCGCGCAGCACGACCACCCGGCCCGCCCGCTGTCCCTCCCCAGCGGCGATGCTGGCTGCGCTGGCGTACAGCGTGCGCCCATCCTTCAGGGGCACTTCACGAATGGCCGCAGCCTCCGGCGTGGCCGTGAGCAAGTCGGCCAGGTTCGGATCGCGGATGCACTCCTGCACGGGACGCCCCAGCACCTCCTCGGCGCGGAGATCAAAGACGGCTTCAGCGGCGGGGTTGATCAGCAACAGGCGGTCATCGCGGTCGGTCGCCAGCACCGCATCGCCTGTGCTCGCCAGGATCGCCGCCAGCCGCTGCCGCCCCCCCTCCGCGGCCTCAAACAACTGGGCGTTCTCAATTACCACTGCGGCCTGGCTCGCCAGCGTCGTCAGAAAGCCGACCTCAGAATCCGGGAAATGATGGGGATGGGGATAGCCCAGCCAGAATACGCCCAACGTTCGGGCCTCGCGACGCAGCGGCAGGGCGATCAGGGCTTCAATGGCCCCCTCCACCGTGCGGGCGTCAATCACGGCCCGCGCCCGCACCAGGTGCTCAATCTGCAAGGGCTTATCACCGCGCGCCAACTTCACCACCGCACTATCCAGCCGCGCCATAGCCGGGCCTGCCAGCCCGGCGCTGAATGTCCGTCGGATGCGGGCCTCGCGGTCCACCAGCACAATGCGCGCCCCGACCGCCTCGGTGGCCTGCAAGGCGCCCTCCAGGATAGGCGGCAGGCCCTCCGACAAGTGCAGGCTTGCCGCCACCTCCTGGCCGACCTGGAGGAGAAGCGAAAGCTCTTCCAGCCGCCCCTCCAGGCTGAGCCGCATGCGCTCAAAGGCTTCGCCAAGCTGCCCCACCTCGTCCTCGCCGCGCACCTCCACCGGCCGTTGCAAATCGCCCTGGGCGATGCGCACCGCCGCCTGGGAAAGTTCGCGCAAGGGCTGGGTCAGGCGGTTAGACACCAGCGATACTCCGACCGCTGCGCCGCCGCCCGCCAGGACCAGGAGCACCAGCAGGGGCGTGACGATCTGGGTCGCCAGCGACAGGACGACCTGGTAGGGCATACGGATGACGACCTTCCAGGGATGATCGGGCACAGCCAACGCCACGAGCAGCCAGCGTGTCCCCTCGGCTGTGCGCTCCTCGGCGGTCGGCAGCGATGGCGCCTGCCAGGGCTGCAGGGTCGCGCTGGCCTGGGGGTGGGCGATGACCCGCCCCTGCTCGTCCACAATAAACCCCTGGCCCGCGCCCAACGTCCCCTGGAGGCCATCCAAAACGCGCTGCATGATCGGGTTCGTGCTCAGCGACGCCCGGCCCACCAAGACGCCGACCGGCTGGCTGCCGTCCATCAGCGGGCTGGCGAAGGACAATGCACCGCGCCCATCAGGCCCGATGAACACGGGGCTTTCCTGCGGCATCCCACTGGCGAGCGCCGCCGCCACCGCTGCCTGCTCCTCTGGCGACACCTGAACGGCCTTGTCTGGGGTGGCGTTGATCAACGCCCCCTGTGCATCAAAAAGCATGAACTGGTCGTAGAAGGCCACAGCGCGCAGGTCGCGTTCCAGCCAGGCGCGCTGCACCTGGGGATCGGGGCTGCGCAGCCGGTCGTCCTCGGCGAAGGTGTACACCAGCCCACGACCGGTGGTGATAAAATAGGGGATGGCGCTGGCCGCGTTGGAGGCATCCCGCCGCATCTGCGTCAGGACGAGCTGGGTGGCCAGCCGCACCGCCGCCGAGGAGACCGCGCCGACCAACACCAGGGCCAGCGCCAGGCCCAGGGCGAGATAGGCGAACAGCAACCTTCGGCTCAAGCTGCGGGCGAAGGGCAAGGCGCGCTGCCCTTCAACCACGGGCCACCACGCCGGGCGCTTTGAGGCCGCCACCTGGAGCAGCCCGGCGGCGATCAGCGCTTGAAGCGCAAAGGGGGGCCACATGGCCCAGAGCCACGCCCAGGCGTCCTCCCATCCCGCCAGCCCCGGCACGGTGGCCTCGGCGTGGCCGTTGAGGAACAGCGGCCCTGTCATGAGGGCCAGGGCCACGCCTGTCGCGGCCAACGGCTGGCGCACGGCCTGGGGGACCTGCCCCCGGTACTCCTGACGCATTAGCCAGCCCGCGAGCCAGCCGAACAGGCCGAACTCAAACGGCTGCAGCAGGAGATGGCTACCCCAGGCAGCCTGCCCCAGCCCGCCGGCCAGGCCCACGAGTAGAGCAGGCCCGGCGCCTAACAAACGCCCGGTGATCAGGATGGGAACTGCGCCCAGGAGCGCGACCTGCGGCGCGGTCGCCTCAGTCCCCGGGGTGGGCAGGGAGACCGGCGGCAGATGAAGCACGAACATGCGCCCCAGCACCGGCGCAGCGATGAGGAGCAAAAGGAAATCTGAAATGCGCCGGTGCCGGCCACCGATCGGGCGGAAGTCGGGCAGGTGCGCGTACAGGATGGCGATCAGGCCCAGGACATACAGCCCGAACCACACATACCCTTCCGGTCGGGCCGGGAGGTTCAGATGAGGGAACCCGGCAAAGCCCCACAGTTCCATGAGATAGCGAACGGCGCACAGCGGTACGAGCTCTCAGCATTCAGTTTTCAGCGCTCAACCCCTCATTACGCTCAAAGGGATGCCTTGCCCCGATGCTGACCGCTGCTCGCCAATAGTTACCGAATCCTTATTCTAACATGCTCACTCGCTTTTCTCGCCCGTGGTCTCAAACAAGGTCGGCTGTTCTTGTTTGCGTTTAGAATGGCGTGGGCCATAGCGGCCGGTGAACTCGCCGCGTCGCTTACGTTCGGCGAAGGTCTTGTTGACCACATGCAGTGCGAGTTCTTCACGCGCTTTAGGTACCTCGCGTTGCCAATTAGCGAGCCTTTCCCTAGCAAAGGTAACATAGATGGGAGAAATATCTATACCAATATAATGGTGTCCCAAGATCTTAGCTGCCACTAAGGTCGTACCCGTCCCACAAAAGGGGTCCAACACAATTTTATCGCGCTCATCGCCCAGGATGGCATAAATCGCCCGAAGCGGCAGTTCTAACGGGAAGGGCGCAGGATGTGGGTTGTCCTGCTCAGGCGGGAAACGCCATATGGAGGTCAGAAGCGCATGTCGGGACTCCCATTCCTTTCCGATCCGGTGGCCCGCTGCGGGCTTATAGAGCCAATAAATGCGCTCATCTACCTGCCAGAAGCGCCAGCCGCGAATGTTGGCAGCGATCATCCGATCCCAGATGATCTCCTGCCGAAGTGCCCACAGAGATTGGGAAACCCAGGCGTAGGGGTGGAGCAAGATGCCGTTTTCCCAACGGATTTTGTGATTATAGAAGAACGATCCTCCCGGCTTTGTGACCCGGAAGACCTCGTTCAGCACCTGGATTTGCCAGGCCTGGTATTGTGCCTCTGGCATCCGGTCAGTGGAGTGAGCATATTGCACGCTGGTGACCAGCCAGCCTTTCTTGTTTTCCTTCTTGTTATAAGGGGGCGAAGTGACTGAGACGTCAACACAGTTATCGGGGAGGGCACGGAGGACGTCCAGCACATCGCCCACGATGACTTTATCCAGGTAAGCCTCAAGCCCGCTCATGATGCTGCTCCTTTCAGCCAGATATAAAATCCTCTGAAGAGACAATCTTTGAAGTCGTCCAAGTTTTGAGCACAATGCACCAGTCTTAAATTGGGGCAGTTCTGGTAATCCCTGAAAGTAAAATTAGCGCTCCGCAGATACTGATTGGCCGGTCGGCTCCCACCAGGGAAATGTTTCTCCAGAGCCATGCGTAACCTGGTTTCTAGGCACTTGAATGGGAACTCTAGGATATAGACTAACTTGCCGTCCACAAAACCGCTCACCAGCATTTGTGGGTTCTTTTCTAAATCTTGATCCAGCCTCTCAGGCGTATAATCTGAGAAGTTACCTCCACCGTTAAACTTGCGATTAGGGTGACCATCCTCCAAACGTCTCGCATTGACCGGCTTGGCTTCGCAGAAGGAAGGCGCGTTATCAGGCGCAACTGGGCGGTAGCCATTATATCCAAGTTTCCCTTCAGAAAGCTCATAGCCGGCCAACCGCACCGTAATCAGTTCCCGCAGGCTGGAGGAATTCTCATCATTGATGTATATCGTAAGTAAATCAACGAATGTAGATGCCAGAATGTCTTTATTCAACCCATCTATCTGTTCGCGTAAGGTAGCAGGATCGCCCATAGCGTAGAGCAAGGTAAGATGTTTCCAGTGTCTTGTTCATGGCAGCATGGCCTCCCTGTCTGTCCCTCATTATACACCTACTCCGAGAACAGCGGTTCATTCTCACCACTGATGATCCTAAACTTCTCCCTCAGGCCGACCTGCCACTTATCCTGAACTTTCGCTAGGGCCGCAACAGGCCAGGGGAAGTCTGAGATTGAAGATTAAATTTGTCCTTGACACGCGGCAGATTTATGCTATACTCTATCTAGCGTATAGTAGATGATGATCAGCGAAATGGTCACCTTTGGAGGCGTGAACCTAACCTGCATGTGTCCTGCGCGGGGGCGTTGACCACCCGCGTTCAGGCGGATCTGATTTAGCGTAAAAGACCAACTGACCGGGTGGGAACGTCCCCGCGAGCGCGGCGGAGACGACCCGATTTAGGGGGTACTGAACACCCACTTGGCGTCAGTTGGTCTTTTTATTTCCCAGGAACTCATAAGGGCTCACAAGAGGATGGATAAGACAATACAGGCGGTTCGCGCCAAACGATATACGCTAGAGGCCCTGGTGGGGAATACGCCGCTCATCCGGTTGGAACGGGTCACAGCGGGCTTATCCCCCCAGGTAGAGGTGTACGCCAAGGCCGAGTGGTTTAACCCAGGCGGATCGGTGAAAGACCGCCCGGCGCTGCAAATCATCCGCGAGGCCGAGGAGAAGGGGCTACTCACGCCGGATAAGGTGCTCCTGGATGCGACCTCCGGCAACATGGGCATCGCCTACGCCATGTTCGGCGCGGCGCGCGGCTTCCGCGTCCGGCTGGTCATCCCGGAGAACGCCAGCCCGGAGCGCATCGGCGTCCTGCGCGCCTACGGCGCCGAACTGGTGTTCAGCGACCCACTGGAAGGCTCGGATGGGGCCATCCGCGAGGCGCAGCGGCTGGCCGCCGCCGACCCAGAGCACATCTTCTACGCCGATCAGTACAACAACCCGGCCAACTGGCGGGCGCACTTCCGCACCACCGGCCTGGAGGTCTGGCAGCAAACCGGCGGGCGGGTCACCCACTTCGTCGCCGGGCTGGGGACGAGCGGGACGCTGATGGGGGCGGGCCGCCGCCTGAAGGCCTTCAACCCCGACATCCAGCTTATCGGCGTGCAGCCGGATGCGCCCTTTCACGGCCTGGAGGGACTGAAGCACATGGCCACAGCCATCGTGCCGGGGATCTATCGGCCGGAGCTGGTGGACCGGCAACTGACCGTGCGCACCGAGGAGGCATACGCCATGGTCCGCCGCCTGGCCCGCGAAGAGGGGCTGTTCGTGGGCGTCTCCGCAGGCGCGGCCCTGGTGGCTGCCCTGGAGGTCGCCCGCGAACTGGATCGCGGCGTCATCGTCACAGTCTTCCCCGACAGTGGCTACAAGTACCTGAGCGAGCGCTTCTGGACGGATGACGGACGACGGTGATTAAGAAGGCGATATGGCACTGAAACTAACCGCCGAACTGCTCAACGCCATTGAACGCCATGCCGAGGCAGCTTACCCGCATGAGGGGTGCGGCATTCTGTTGGGCCGGGTGGAGGGGGACACTCGCACCGTGACGGACATCCTGCCGGTGGAGAACCAGCGCGAAGAGGCGGCCCGGCGCAACCGTTACCTGATCCCCCCTGAGGTCGTGGCCGATGGCGAAGAGATGGCGGAACAGAAAGGGCTGGAGGTGATCGGCTTCTTCCACTCCCACCCCGATCATCCTGCCCGACCCTCGGCCTTTGACCGCGAGCACGCCTGGCCCTGGTATTCCTATGTGATCACCTCGGTTGAACAGGGACGCGCATCCGGCTCGCGCGCCTGGCGCTTGCTGGATGACCGCAGCCAATTCGTGGAGGAGGAGATGGCCTATGCCTAGCATACGGATTCCCACACCCTTGCGGCCCTACACGGGGGGCCAGAGCATTGTGCCTGTGCACAGCGCGACCGTCGGCGCGGCGCTCAACGAACTGGCGGAACGCTACCCTCAACTGCGCCCCCACCTGTTTAATGAAACAGGGGAACTGCGTAGCTTCGTCAACATCTTCGTGAACAATGAGGACGTGCGCTACCTGCATCAGGGCGAAACACCTCTGCGCGAGGAGGATACCATCCGGATCGTGCCTTCCATCGCCGGTGGCGCGGGCGAGACTGGCGGGGGTGAGAGAAAGGTGGACCATATGGCCCTGAAGGTCAATCAGGCCTTCATCATCGCCTTGCTCATGGCCGCCTACATCACCAATACGCCCTGGCTGGTGGCGTTCGTCGCCGCCGTCATGCTCATCGGCACGATCTGGCCGCAGGCGGCGTTGTTCAAAGCCGTATATACTTATGTGCTGAAACCGGCGGGGGTGCTCAAGCCGCGCGTCATCCCTGATAACCCGGAGCCGCACCTGTTCGCGCAGGGGTTGGGGGGCGTGTTCCTGGCCCTGTCCAGCCTGGCGCTGCTCGGCCTGAACCAGCCGGTTGTCGGCTGGGCGCTGGCCTGGCTGGTGGTGGGGTTGGCCGCGCTCAACCTGTTCGTCGGCTTCTGCGCAGGATGCTTTATCTACTATCAGCTTAACCGCCTGCACGTGCCGGGCTTCACCGCCAGCCCAATTGAAAGAAGGAAGTGACGTGCTGGAACGTGGACTCTGGGCACTGGTCATTATCGCCGCTGGCGTTACGCTGTATCTGCTGCTGCGGCACGCCCATCTGGCCTGGGTGCGCCGCCGCGCCAGGCTGACCAGGCTACCCAACGGCAAACCGACCCTGCTCTACTTCAGCACGCCGGGCTGTGCGCCCTGCTGGTCGCTCCAGGCGCCGGCGGTGACGCAGGTGGAAGGCGAACTGGGCGAGGCCATCCGCGTAGTGCGCGTAGATGCGCTGCGCCAGCCCGACGAAGCCGCCCGCTGGGGCGTTCTGAGCGTGCCCACCACTATTATCCTGGACCCTCGTGGCGAGGTGCGTTATTTTAACCACGGCTACGTGACCGCCGAGGTCTTAAAGCGCCAGATCAACACGCTGGACGGAGGAGGGAAGACGAAGGACGGATTCACCCCTCTGTCCCGCATAGGAGGTTATCATGATCGCCTTGGACAAGACCGTACCGGAGATTGAGCTTTCTAACGAGGAAATCCGGCGCTACAGCCGCCACCTGATCATGCCGGAGGTGGCCTTGGCCGGGCAAAAGAAGCTCAAAGCGGCCAGTGTGCTGCTCGTCGGCGCGGGTGGGCTGGGTTCGCCACTGGCGCTGTACCTGGCGGCGGCGGGCATCGGGCGCATCGGGCTGGTGGACTACGACGTTGTGGATGCCACCAACCTGCAACGCCAGGTCATTCACGGCACGAAGGCTATCGGGCGCTCCAAGCTGGAATCGGCCAAAGAACGTATGTTGGACCTCAACCCCTTCATCCAGGTGGACACCTACGAGACCGTCCTGACCTCGGAGAACGCGCTGGACATCTTGAGGGACTATGATGTGATCGTGGACGGGACGGACAACTTCCCCACGCGCTACCTGGTCAACGACGCCTGTGTGCTCCTGGGCAAACCCAACGTGTATGGCTCCATCTTCCGCTTTGAGGGACAGGTGTCGGTGTTTTACGCCAAAGAGGGGCCCTGCTATCGCTGTCTGTTCCCCACGCCGCCGCCGCCGGGGTTGGTGCCGAGTTGCGCCGAGGGCGGCGTCCTGGGCATCCTGCCAGGCACTATCGGCACGCTCCAGGCCACCGAAACGATCAAGCTCATCCTGGGCATCGGCGAGCCGCTGATCGGGCGCCTGCTCCTGTACGATGCGCTGCAAATGCGCTTTGAAGAGGTCAAGCTGCGCAAGAACCCGAAGTGCCCGGTCTGCGGCGACAACCCGACGGTGACCCAGTTGATTGACTACGAGGCCTTCTGCGGCATGCCCGCGCACGACCGTGAGGATGGCAGCGGCCTGGCGTCGGAGTGGGAGATCACGCCGCGTGAACTCCAGGCGCGCCTGGAGCGCGGTGAGCGCATCGTGATCGTGGACGTGCGCGAGCCGCATGAATGGGACATCGCCCACATTGAGGGGGCCCGCCTGATCCCCCTGGGTGAACTGGCGGCACGGGTGCACGAACTGGACAGCGCCGATCAGATCGTCCTGCACTGCAAGACCGGGGCGCGCAGCGCCAGGGCGCTGGAGTTCCTGCGGGGGATCGGCTTCCGTAAGCTGAAGAACCTCAAAGGCGGGATCAATGCCTGGGCGCGCGAGGTGGACCCCCGCCTGCCGACGTACTGACGACGGACGGAAGACGGGGGACGGACGACGGAAGATGAGCATCCGTCCCCCGTCGGTCGTCCTCCGTCGGGCACGCAGCGCCTATTCGTCCTCTGTCCGCTTATGAGCGTCGTGGCCGCTTGAAGAAGTAGTGGAACTGGCCATCCTTGTCGGCGATGACCGTGACCAACTCCCAACCGTCGTTCTCCAGGTCCTTCCAGGCCTGGGCCGGATGGCTATAGCTGTCGCTCTTATCGGCAAACAGGCCGGTCGCGCCCAGGAACTTCACCGTGCCGCCGACCAGTTCACAGTGCTCCCATTTCTCCATCGGGCCTCCTTAGTTTCCTTGATTCCTATAAACAGTCCGTTGAGTACCTTAGTTTCTCTGCTTGTGTTAGCGGGATAGTAGGGGCGCACGGCCGTGCGCCCCTACGACCGTGTGCGTCTTGACCAGACAGAATGGAAGCCCGGATGTATTTTGCCCAGGCCGCTGGCTCTACAAGCGTCCATAGCGGATGAGAGCAAATGGAAGAGGAGATCACTGGATTGAGGGCACTACGCCCATAGATCCGCAGCACCTCTTCAGGCAGGCGTAGCCCTCTTGACGCTCTAGGCGAGTTACGCCATAGAGGCCGCCAGTGCCCGGCTCAGTTCGCGCATACGGATGGTCACCAGGTGGTGCAGGATGAGATGGGCGTTCTCCACCTGCTCAATGCGCGTGCTGGGCACCGCGATGAGCAGGTCCACCAGGTCGGCCAGGCGGCCACCCCCCTGCCCCGTCCAGCCGATCGTCGTGGCGCCCTGGGTGCGGGCGAATTCCACCGCCTTGAGCACGTTGGGCGAGTTGCCGCTGGTGGAGATGGCGATGACCACGTCGCCGGGGTGCAGCAAGTTCGCCAGTTGCTCGGCAAAGACGTTCTCATAGCCCAGGTCGTTCGCCAGCGCCGAGAAGACCTCCATATTATCGGTCAACGCCGTCACGCGGAAGCGCGGCACGCCGGGCATGACCGTGTTCTTCCCCAGGTCGCAGGCGAAATGCGAGGCAGTGGAGGCGCTGCCCCCGTTGCCTACGATAAAGATCGTTCGGCCTTCCAGCCGCGCCTGCTGCAGGATATCCAACATGGCCTCAATCGGCGCGTGGGGCAGAGCGGCCAGGGCTTCCCCCAGTTCACGGAAATACGCTGCGATGTCCATAGCCTATATTCTATCACAGATTATGTGCTATACTCCTATGTTAGCCGAAATCGGTAGGAATTAGGTAGGAAATTCGTTAAGAACAGGAGGTCGCCATGCTGGACAAACTGCACTGGCTGGGCCATGACAGCTTTCGCATTGATGGCCCACCAGTTATCTACATTGACCCCTGGCAGCTTAAGGGCCGACCGCCCCAGGCCGATCTGGTCCTGGTCAGCCACGATCACTATGACCACTGCTCGCCGGGGGACGTGAACCGCGTGCGCGGGCCGAAGACGGTGGTGATCGCCAACCCCTCGGCAGCGGCCAAACTGGGCCGGGATGTCCGCGTGATCCGCGCCGGGGAGGCGCAAACCATCGGGGACGTGACCGTGGAGGCCGTCCCGGCCTATAACATCGGCAAGCGCTTCCACCCTAAAGAGGCGGGCGGCGTGGGGTATATTGTGACCGTTGGAGATACCCGGTTTTATTTCGCCGGCGACACTGACCTGGTCCCGGAGATGGACCAGATCCGCTGCGATATTGCTCTCCTGCCGGTCAGCGGCGTGTACGTGATGACGGCGGAGGAGGCGGCGCGAGCCGCCGGGCGCATCAAGCCTAAAATCGCCATCCCCATGCATTACGGGGCCGGCGTGGCCGGGAGCGAGGCGGACGCCCGCCGCTTCCAGGAGCTATGTCCGCCGGGGATTGAGGTGCATATCCTGAAGGCAGAGTAGCGAGAAGAGGTCTGGATTGCCTTCCAGGGCGGTGGGGGCGACCTGATGGGTCGCCGTACGGGCACGGCGGCGCCGTGCCCGTACCTTGCGGTGAGAACCGAACCCCCGCTGCCAGAAAACGTATACCTATTTGACGGTGAAGGGCATGATCATGCCGAGTTCGGCATGGGCCTTGCCGCTCGCCGGATCGGGCACATTGCAAAGCGCAATGTAGTTGCCCGGCTGGAGGTCAAGGACCAGCCAGGCGGACTTGCCCACACTCAGCGCCTGCATGCCGCCGACTGCCTCAAAGGGCGGCGGGCCAGCGGGCGATTGGAAGAACGCCCCGACATCATCCATCGTCTTGCCGGGGGCGAGCTTGAAGATCACCATCTCATGAAGTTGGGGCCCTGCGTTCTTGATCTCCCAGGTCTGCTTACCGGCCTTGACCCCTGCGGGCATCTCAAAGCCAAAGTCCTTGAGGATAATGCTGGCATCGGCCCGAGGTGCCTGCGCGCCACTCTGACCGGCGGCGACGACCTGGATCGGCTTGACCATGCCCTTGGCAAGGTGGGGGACACCGTCTGCGCTGGCGATGAAGCACAGCAGCACATAATTGCCCGCTTTCAGGTCCAGCACCACCTCCTGGCTTTTGCCGGGGTCAAGGACGCTAGGCCCGCCGACAAACTCCAGGAGAGCTATCGCGGCCTGCTCCCCTTGCGCCAACGCGGCTTGCAGGTCGGCCATGGTCTTGCCATCCTGGAGGCGTGCGATCTGCGCATGGTGCAGTTCCTGGCCGTTGTTCTCCAGCCGGACCGAGATCAGGCCCGCGTTCACCTGCGCTGGCGCGTCAAAGGCGTAGTCGGTCGCCTTGATGACGATTTGGGGAATGGTCGCCACCGCCGGCGTCGCACCGCAGCCGGCCAGAACCAGCCCCAGTGCAATCAGCGCGGTCAATAAGAAAATATTTAAACGTTGTTGTGGCATTCTCTGTGTCTCCTTTGAACTGAGGAGTATAATGGACCAAAGTAGAGAAAAAGCAAGCGCAACGTTATAAAAAGTAGGAAAACAAAATAACGGCAACAAAAGCGGTATCCAGGGGATGATTGCGGGAACTGTAAATAGGATGCCCCCAGCCGGATTCGAACCGGCGTTTTGGCCTTGAAAGGGCCACGTCCTGGTCCCCTAGACGATGGGGGCACGGGCGCCATTATACCATACAATGCCCGTCCCCGCGAGGCGGCTGGACAAAATGGCTAAAATCGGGTATACTCCCTTGCCGCCAAACTATAGCGATCACGGATAGCTTAGGAAGGAAGGGACACATTGGCGAACACCAAATCCGCTCTCAAGCGTATGCGCAGCAACATGCGCAAGCGCCTGCGCAACCGCATGATCCTATCGCGCACCCGCACCGCCCTGCGGCGTGCCCGCGAGGCCCTGGCCGCCGGCCAGCCGGATGAGGCCCTCATCCGCGAGGCCATCAGCCAGCTTGACCGGGCCGTTGCCAAGGGCGTGATCCATCGCAACAACGCCGCCCGGCGCAAGTCGCGCCTGATGAAGCGCCTTAACGCGCTCCTGGCCGCCCAAGTCGGGTAACCCTCTGAGGGGCACGCGCCCACAGCGATCCTGTGGGCACTGCCCTCTGAGAGGACAGCGCCTTTTTCTACGTTCTATATCCTCTGGCGCAATTCGCCACTCCGGTGTACACTAATGCACTGAGCCTCGGCTTGAGGCCAACTCTATCCCACATTTTAATGGAGAACACCCATGATCAGCCAGGCCATGCAAGACGCGATCAACGAACAAATCAAAAACGAGTTCTACTCGTCCTACCTCTATCTCTCTATGTCAGTCTACTTCAACGCGCTCAACCTGCCGGGCTTCGCCAGTTGGATGCGCGCCCAAAGCGCCGAGGAGTATGGCCACGCCATGAAGCTCCTGGATTACCTGGAGGACCAGCAGGCCAAAGTCCAGCTCAAGGCCATTGACCAGCCACCGTCGGAGTTCGCCTCGTTGGTGGATGTCTGGCAGCAGACGCTGGACCACGAACGTCGCGTGACCGCGATGATCCACCAGCTCTATGACCTGGCCGTCCAGGAGAACGACTACGCCACCCAGGCCATGCTCAACTGGTTCGTCTCCGAGCAGGTGGAAGAGGAGAAGACCGCCAGCCTGATCCTGGAGCAGGTGAAGATGATCGGCACGTCAGGCACGGCGCTGTTCTTCATGGACCGGCACATGGGTAAGATGCGCGAGGAGTGAGCGCGATGGCCGCCTATGTGATTGTGGACATTCAGGTCACCGACCCGGCAGGGTATGCGGAGTACCGCCGGTTGGCGCCCCCGATTGTGGCGGCCTATGGGGGAAAGTACCTGGTGCGCGGCGGGGCCCTGGAGACGTTGGAAGGCGATTGGGCCCCCCAGCGCCTGGTCATCCTGGAATTCCCCAGTGTCGCCCAGGCGAAAGCCTGGTGGGACTCGCCGGAGTATCGCCCTCTGCGAGAGATGCGCCAGCGAACGACCCTCTCCAGGATGGTCGTCGTTGAAGGGGTGTAAACGCCGGTCTCCAAACAGCTCCGGCCAGTCGGGGCCAAGACCCCCTCGCCTGAGGGGCTGGGGGGTCAATAACGCTCCATGGCGGGGTGATACGCGAGGGGCCGCCTAACGGCCCGCGCTCCACCCGCGCTGCGCAGCACAACGGCGCTGGGTGCAGGCGCGGGTTGGGCACAGGCTATTGCAGGTTCATCGTTTCGCCACGATGTGCTCTCGAAGCCACTCGGTGAACTCCTTGCGTGACAACTCGCCCGCGGCTAATCGCAAGAGAACCGCTTCCTGCTCATCTACCGACGCGCTGATCTCAAAACCGTTTAACACTAGAAACGTTTCCATCGCTGCATGTCCGGTACGTTTATTGCCGTCTATAAACGGATGATTCATTATCAACGAGAAGCCCAGCGCCGCCGCCTTTCCTGCAAGGGTTGGATAGAGTTCTTCACCGCCATACGTCATACGCGGTTGTGCTATCGCCGACTCTAACCCATCCAGGTCACGAACGCCTACCATGCCACCTGTTTGCTCCATCACTTGACGATGAGGCTCAAGCACCTCACTCAACGTCAGATAGCGCATCAGGCCAGCCGCTCATAAAGTTCTACGTTCTTATGAAGAACATAACTCACAGCGCGTTGGAAGGCCTCCTCCGGGCGTGCAAGAAGTTCTTCCAGACTGACCCGCAACAGTTCTTCAGGCGTGACCTGAAAGCGCGTGGCGATGTCTTGCAACTTTGACAGGCGATCATCAGAGATAGTAATGGTAATAGTCGTCATCTTTCACCTCTATCCTCCTGGCGATACCAGGGAACCGAAAAGCACCTGGTTTCAGAATGGCAAAGTCCGCCCAACGGCCCGCGCTTCAGCCGCTCCGCCGCGTTGCGCGGCGTCAAGTGCAGCGTGTGTTGGACGGGCCCACCCACCGCCTATTCGAACCTTCTTGTATAAACGTTGTTGATCTTAATAGCGCTTTCCTGGATAGATAGTTTAAGCAACCTAACCTGTTACCGCACGTACAATTGACCATACGACAGCGATAATGATAACAAGCCAGATAGCAACCACCATAATGGCTCCGGCCCGACTGATTGGTTTCCCTAGCTGCATTAGCTCTTCGGCTTGCCGCCGAGCATCAACCATGACTTCAGGCGGGACCATCTTCAAGGCCAGCACGATTCCCAGAGGCGTTACAACCAAGTCGTCGAGGTAGCCGAGAACAGGAATGAAGTCTGGAATCAAGTCTATAGGGCTAAAAGTATGCGCTATCACCAAGCCCAGGAAAACCTTAGTGTACCAAGGAACTCGTGGGTCATGAGTGGCAATATACACAGCATAAGCTTCCCGTTTAAGGGTACGAGCGCGACTCTCCAATCTGGCAATCAGAGCAACTCTCCTGGGATACACAAGCACATAATTGGCCCGCTCAACTATTGCTTTGATAGACAATGGCTTCATAACCGCTTATGTCTTGCGGTTGCCAGAAATGGTGTTAGTTATGCGCCTGCCCGCTAAAACCGCAAGAACCGCTTTGCGCTATTTTGTTTGATCATAAGCCACATGTAGAGACAAAGTCAATCATCTACGGCGAAAAAGCTCTTCGCCCAACTCCGCGAGACCCCCTGTCTCAAACACGTCTCCTGCCGCCTGAAGAAGCCTACATAGGTCATGCCGGGAGCGCACGGCGAACGGGCAGATGAGGCTACCTGGGCGCGGCCTCCGCCTGCGGAAACACCTGCACGAACTCGCCCCCGCGCACCTGGAAGATGAACACCTTCGGATCGCGCACGTCGCCGTTGACCTCGTAGCGGATGGGGCCGATCAGGCTGTTGTAGGTAAGCGCCCGCAGCGCATCGCCGATCTTGGGCGGGTCAAGCACACCCGCCTGCTTCACCGCCTCGGCCAGCACCATCATCGCCAGATAGCCGTTGATGCTGTAGGTGTCCGGGTTGCGGGCCTCAATCTCCTGGTAATCCTTGATCCACTGCGGGTCGGCCACGGCCTTCGGGCTGGGGGCGAAGGCACTGACGTACATGCCCTCAGCGGCACCGTTGGAGTTGTCAATCGTCGCCGCCAGGAAGCAGCCGTCGCTGGCCAGGAAGGGCAGGGTAACCTGCGCCTGCTGTAGCTCGTAGCGCAGATAAGGGCACTCAATCTCGTACCCCGCGTAGAAAATCGCGTCGGCCTGCGCCGCCTGGATGCGCTTCACCTCCTCGGCGTAGGTGGCCTGGCCCTCTTGGACCTGGATTTCTGCCACGACCTGGGCGCCGAGCGCCTGCAGCGCCCGCCGCATCTGGTCACGCAGCCCCTTGCCGTAGTCGGTGTCGTTGTGGGCGACGATCACCCGCCGCGCCCCCAACGTCTTCACCAGGTACTCGGCGTCCACCTGGGCCTGGACCGCATCGTTGGCGTTGACGCGGAAGATATTGCGATAGCCGCGCTGAGTGATGGACACCTCGCTGGAGGTCGGGGTGATCACCACAATGGGCAGGTCCTTGTAGATCTCCATCGCCGCCAGCGTCTGGCCGCTGTTGTAGTGGCCGATCACGCCGATCACGCGCTTGCCGCCCTCAATGTCGGCTTTGATCTGCCTGGCGACCTCCACCGCAACGTCGGAATCGCTCTCATCGTCAATCCCCTCCACGATGATGCGGTAGCCCAGCAGCCCGCCCTGGCGGTTGATGCGCTCTGCGGCCAGCCGCGCCCCGCCGACGACCGTCTGCCCGCCGTTGGCCTGGAAACCGGATAGCGGCGCGGCGACGTACACGAACACGTCGCCCTTCGTCGGCTGCGGCGTGCTGCAGGCGCTCAGGCCGATCACCACAAGGATTAAGGCGATGTTGACCAACCTACGCATCGTGCGCTTTCTCCATGTATGACGGACGACGGAGGCATATCTGTTATCCGTCGTCGGCGTGAGGGCCTATCCCCCTTCCGCCCGCGGTCCACTGTCCATTGTCTTTGCATGGCGCGCATTGCCCACGAAGGGCGCCATCAGGCTGGTGAACTCCAGCGGGAAGATGAACTTGGTAGAGGGGCTGGCGCCCAACGCCTTGAGCGCGTCCAGGTATTGCAGGGTCATGGTGTTGGGGTCCACGCCCCGCGCCGTCTCAAAGATCTTCTCCAGGGCCAGGGCGAAGCCTTCAGCGCGCAGGATTTGCGCCTGCCGTTCCCCTTCCGCCTGGAGGATGCGCGCCTGCTTATCCCCCTCGGCCCGCAGAATGGCCGCCTGCTTCTCGCCCTCGGCCACCTTAATGGAGGCTTCGCGCTTGCCATCCGATTCCGTCACCAGGGCGCGGCGCGTGCGTTCGGCGGACATCTGGCGGTTCATGGCCTCCTGCACCTCGCGTGGCGGGACGATCTCGCGGATCTCCACTGCGGTGATCTTCACGCCCCAACGCTCGGTGACCTCGTCCAGCTTGACGCGCAGCACCTGGTTGATGTGCTCGCGCTGCGCCAGCACGTCGTCCAGCAGGATGTCGCCGATGACGGCGCGCAAGGTTGTCGTGGCGATGCCCAGCGAAGCGGCGGCGAAGTTGCCCACCTGGAGCACGCTGAGCATCGGGTCCACCACCTTCCAGTAGATCAGGAAGTCAATGCTGATGGGCGCGTTGTCCTTGGTGATGGACGTCTGATGCGGCACTTCAAAGAACTGCTCACGCAGGTCCACCATCTGCGCCTGGTCAATGAAGGGGATCAGGAAGACGACGCCCGGCCCTCGCTGGCCGATGGCCCGGCCCAGCCGAAACACGATCAACCGCTGGTACTCGCGCACAATGCGGATCGCGCTGGCGAGCAGGACAAGGGCGACAAGCGCGATGAACCCGATCAGCAAGATGGCGAAGAATGCACCTGTTGGCATAGGAATCCTCCATTACGTGAGGCGTGAAACGTAAAACACGGTTACGTTTTACGCTTCACATGAAGCGTTAACCCCTCCAATCCATCTACGACGACCGTCTCCCCCGCCCCGATAGGCTCGTCGGCTCTCGCCGTCCATAACTCGCCCGGCAACTGGACCGTACCAATCGGGTCCAGCGGGTCACGCACCACCCCCTCCATCCCGATGACGGTGGTGGCGCCGGTGCGCGGGGGCAGGCGGTACAGGCGCACCACAGCGGAGACCACGATGGCGAAGAAGGCCACCGAGCTTAGCGTGACCGCGCCGATGAGCGCCAGCGAAAGTTGAATGCCCGGCACACCCGCGGGCTGGAACAGGAAGAATGACCCCAAAAACAGCGCCACCGCCCCGCTCACTGTGAGCAGGCCGTGCGTCTGGAAGTGGGCATCGGCGACGAACAGGCCGAAGGCGATGGCAATGAGCACCAGGCCGGCGACGTTGACGGGCAACTGGCTCAACCCCAGGAAGGCCAGCGCCAGCGCCACCACCGCCACCCCTTCTGAGAAGCCCGTCCCTGGCGTGAAGATCGCCAAGAGCAGCGCCCACAGCCCCAGGATGAGCAACAGGTAGGCGACGTTCGGGTCGGTCAGAAATGACCAGATGGCCTCTGCGATGTTCATAGTTCAGTCGCCAGTCGCCAGCCATCAATCGTCAGACATGGGCTACGCTCTGGCCGCCAATGGGCGGTAGACATCATCCACCGAATTCACCAGGTCCTGGAGCGCGGCCACGCGGTCGGCGATCTCCTGGCGCAGCCGCTGCGCCTGGCCGCTGTCAATGTCCTTGGCGCCGACGTATTGGATTTGCGCGTACACCGTGCCCAGAGCCGACAGCGTGCCCTCCAACTGCGAATCGGCCCGCTCCATCAGGTTCTCCAGGTTGCGTAGCGACTCCAGTTGGGCCTGCTTATCGCGGATGGTGGCCTCCAGTTGCGCCCGCACCGTCGGGTCGTCCTCGTTCCTCAGCCGCGCCTGGAGCGCCGCAATGGATTGGGGCACCGCCTTCATATCCTGGGCGATGATGGCATCGTTCTGGTAGCGGTCCAGCCGCTCGGCCAGCGAATAGATGCCCGTGATCCAGGCGTCTATGCCCCGCGCCGTCTGTTGCAGGTGCTCGCGCAGCAGGCTGTCGCGCTGGGCGCGGATGGCCGCCTCAATCTGCGCCCGGTATTGAAAGGCTTTCTCCACCCGCGCCTGGTTGGCCGGATTGCGCAGCCGCTGAGGGTTGAACGTCTCGCGCAACATCTCGGCCACCACGCGCGCCCCTACCTCCGGGTCGGTGAAGCTGGAGTACACCAGGGCGATCTCGGCGATCACCCCGCCGGCGATCCAGTACCAGGGCTGCCACCAGGGAAAGGGCTGGGGCAGGAAGAACGTCAGCAGGATGACCAGCGCGATCACCACCGCGCTCTCCCAGCGGAAGAAGGCATACGACCACATCGCCCACATGGCGCGGCGACGCAGTTCCTCAGCGGGTCGGGTATGGTTCGCCATCAGTTCTCAGCCTTCAGCGATGACGGCCTCCGTCGTCCGTCGTCCATTGTCAGAAGTACGTGGAAAGAATCCTGTACAGATTCCGGATTGTCTCCAGAGTGCCCTCGCGCATCTGGCCGCCGGTGGCTTCGGCCAGGCGCTGGAGCACCTCTTTGTCGGCGTCCTCACCATAGGCGATAGCGAAGACGAGGACCGGTACGCCTTTCCTGTTCCCGTCGCGCATCTGCGCCGTCAGGCGGGTCAGGGTGATCGCCGAGGCGTTCTCCAGGCCGTCGGTCATGACCACAATGGCGTTGATGCGCTCGCGGTCGTTGGCCCGCTGCAACAGCGTATAGGCCCGGTTGACCGCATCCAGGAGCGCGGTGTTGCCCCCGGCGCGGATGCCCTCCACTGCGGCCAGAAGTTGCGCCCGGTTGTTCTCCAGCCGGTCCAAGGGCACATCCTCATACACCTGGCTGTTGAAGGTGATCAGCCCGATGCTGTCGCGGTCGCTCTTCACCTGGTCAATGAACAGGCGCAACGCCTCGCGCACGTTGGCGATCTTCTGCCCCTCCATGCTGCCGGAGGTGTCCACGACCAGGTAGATATTGGCGCGGCGCTTGGTCTCCCACCAGGCGTTCTGCACGACCTGAACGACCGCCGGGGGCGGGATTTGCAGCGCAGTCTGCGGCTGGTTCGGGTCCACGCCGTTGGCCGGCTGAAGCGGCGACCCTGGGCTGTCCAGGGGGAGGCTCAGGTCGGCGGGGCGGTAGCCGCTCGCCAGCACCTTCATCTGCGCCTCTTCGGAGGTCAGATAGTCGCTGAAGCGCTCAAAGGCGGTGCGCTGGTCATCGCTGAGGCCGGGCGTCTCCAACAGCGCCAGCGGGTGGTCCTCCCACAGCGAGCCTTCCACCGGATAGATGGCCACAACGTCCGCGCCCTGCTGGCGCAGCCAGACGACGATCTGCTCCTGACCGACGAAGGCATCCAAGACAGCGCGGCCCGCCTGCTTCACGCGCTGGGCGGTGGCCCACTCCCCCTCGCCGTAGTAGCGCACGGTCTTCTCCAGCGCACCCACATAATCCAGCACCTGCTGGTTATTGACGTCCTCCTCGGTCAGGCCACGCGTCTTGCCCGCGCCGGCGTAGAACTCCGCCAGGGTCGCCAGGATGCCGCTGGCCGAGGCCGTAGAGGGGTGGCTCCACTTGAAGTCAGGGTCAGATTGCGCCCGCGCCAGCACATCGCCCCAGCCGATGGGCCGATTCGGATAGCCCATCTGTTCGGCCACGTCGCGCCACATGATCAGGACAACGGGCGAGACGGCGTAGCGCGTCACCGGGCCGATGAGCGTGGCATCGGGGCCGCTGCGCTCGGCATAACGGCGGTCAAGCTGGTCCAGCCAGAGCGACGAGTCGGGCGTGATCGCCTGGAACTCGCCCGCCAGCGCCCGCTCCAGCATCTCCTCCGGCTCCAATTGGACGGCCTCCACGCGGATGGTCAGGCCAGCGGGCGTTTTCTCGCCGCGCCGGTTGAAGCCCTCCACCAGATCGCGGAAAAGGACGTCCTTCTCCGGCGAGTAGGCCACGCGCAGCACGACCTCGTTGGGCGGCGGTACGGCGTCCGCCAGCCCCCCCTGGAGGGCCTGATAGCCCGCCCAGCACACCCCGCAGACGAGCAGGACGCCCAGAACGCCCACGCTCAGGGCGATGATCGGCAAGCTGGTGCGCGAGCGACGCACCCGTTGAGATGGCCTCTGTCTGCTCATGGTCGCTTCACCGCCGCGCCACGTTCAGGTCAAACCAGCGCAGCAACGTCTGCAGCACCTCGCGGTCGGGGTCGCGCATGCGCGTGGTCACCGGCAGGACGGTCGCCACGCCGCGATCCTTCCACTGATTGAAGGGGCTATCGGGCCGGTCCACGCTGACCTCGCTGCTCACCGGGCGCAGGCCATAGCTCACCGCGCGCTCCTGCCAGGGCCTGGAGAGCAGGTATTTCTCAAACTCCAGCGCGGCGTTCTTCTCCAGCGCCGTTGTCTCCGTCCCCATCCACACGGTGAAGGGGAAATCAAACCAGGTGACGTACTTCGGGTAGAGGATGCGCAGCGGCTCCCAGCGGGTGAGCGAACCGGCCATGTTGATGAGCAGGTCGCTCTCCAACAGTTGCCCACCATCCCCCGCCGAATAGCCGAACAGCGCCAGGTTCTCGCCCGGATACGATCCCAGGCTGGAGAAGTCGGTGACCGCGCCCATCAACTCTTTGAGCCACTGCTGGAAATTGGGATCGGTCACGTCGGCGACGCTGATGTCGGGCCGGTCGTAGTATTCGCCTGCCGCCGCCACCATGGCCGCCAGCCCACCGATATTCCTGCGCGGATGGGGGACGATCAGCTTGAAGTAGCCCCACTCCGGCCGGCCGCCGATCTCGCGCCAGCCGCCGGGGGCGATCGCCGCGTCGTGCAGCGTCCGCCAACTGATCGGACCGTATTTGCGCTCCAACGCCTCGGCGCGGCTGGTGTAAATGCCCCAGGCGAACAGGGAGATGGCGATGGGGCGGGCGCGGTACTCGCCATCGGTGAGGAACACGTCGCGCCCGACCTTCTCCTTGTAGGCGGAGTTGACCAATTCAACCAGGTAACGGCTGTCGGGAATCCAGGCGGTGGGCAGGGGCTGCTGCCCCTCCTCCGGGCCGAATTCGCCGCGCTCGTAGCGCCCCATGGCGGCCAGGCCATCCATCGGCACGATGGTGACGTGAATGACCCGGCCCTCCAGGGTATGCCGCTCCTGGTTGAATTGCCTGGCGGCCTCGCTCACCCAGGGTTCAACCGGCAACGCGACGAGGAGGCGCACCTCCAGCGGCTGGTTGGAGGCTGGCGGGGACACCTGCCCACCGGCGGCTCGGAACAGGGCTGCGCCGGCGACGATGAGCACGGCGATGCCCACGATCACCACGAAGATCACACGGGTGCGATTCATGGTTGTTAGCTTTCAGCCGTCAACCTCTGAAGGGGACGGAGGACGAAGGACGGAGGGCCCCGTCTTCCGTCATCCGTCCACCTTTAGGAGGACAGCCCCAGACGGCGCTTGCGCTCAGCCAGTTGCTGATCAATCTTGTCCTTTTCCAGGATCTCGTCCATCTGCTGGTCCAGGCGCGTGGTGGCCATCTCCATGCGAGCCGAAGCCTGGTCCAGCCGGGCGCGGATCTGATCGCCGATGCGGGCCACATCGCTGTCGCCGATGCCCGCCAGATCGTCCAGGGACTTGATCGCCTTGAGCGAGATCTCCTTGGACTTGGCCAGTTCCAGCAGGGCCAGCAGGTGCTCGCGCTCCTGCTTGATGGTGGTGAGCTTGGCCTCCAGCTTGAGCCGGGCGTCCAGGAGCTTCTGGTGCTCGGCGGCCTGCTGCTCGTACTGGGCCTTGTACTCCTCGGCGAGCCGCTGCTTGGAGTTCAGGTCCGACTGCGCGGCAGCCGCCAGCGTGTCCTGGCCCTTTTGCAGCAGCACATCAATATCGCGGTCCAGTTGCTCCGCCGCCGCCGTGTACTCCTCGTACTTGCGCTTAAGCGTGCGCACGTTGCCGCCTACGGTGGCGATGGCATCCTCCAGCGCGGTCAGGTTGTTCTCGGCCTGACGGATGTACTCATCCAGCACCGCCACCGAGTTCTGCTGCAAGGCCCGGTCCACCAGGCTATGCAGGTTGGCCATGATCAGCGTGTTGATTTTATCCAATAAGCTTGCCATTGGGCATTCCCCTCCGTTGTTCATAGTCAGCCTACGCGTCGCGCTCACAGCGTGACGCGGCTGCTCATCCTGATATGATACACGTTTTGGGCCAGTTTACCTGACGTGGGGCTGACAGACAATAGACAGTCGCCGGCCTGCGAGGGTACATGCTCCCCCCACCCCTCCCCCACCTGGGGGAGGGGGTGACCCTGTAATCTAGGGGGCTGAGGGCTTCAGCCGAACCACTTCTGCAGCCGCTCGGTTTCAAAAGCGCGCTTCTCCTCCAGATAGGCCCTGGACGGCCCCAGCAAGGTCACCTGCGGGGCGGGCGTATCCAGGAAGCGCCCCTGCACCAGCATGGCCTCCCCGTTCCCCACTTCCAGATAGCAGCTTCCCTCACCGGCAAAGGCCGCCTGTGACTCACCCCCGGCAAACGCAGCGGCGATGCGCTCGGCCACGACTTCGCCCTCGGCTTCGGCGAAGACGCCCGCCTTGGGCAAGGGCTTCCCGTCCGCCATCGGGATGGCCACGACATCGCCTATGGCATAGACGCCGGGGAATTTCGTTTCCAATGTGCGTGGGTTCACAGGCACCCACTCCCCGCCGTCCGTCAGGCCGCTTTGCGCGACCACCTGGGGGCAGCGATGCGGCGGTACACCGAGCAGGAGATCATAGGGGCGCCGCCCCGCCGTAAAGACGACCTCACCCGCCTCCACTGCGACCGCCTGATGGTTAGACAGGAAGGTGATCCCATAGTCGGCCAGGCGGCCCTCCACGACATCGCAGCCTGCCTGCCCCAGGACGGGCAGAGACATCGGCTGTGGGGTGAACACCTCTATATCAGCCTGGACCCTGCGCTCGCTGAAGAACCCGCGCAGCAACAGGGCCGCCTCGTAGGGGGCCGGCGGGCACTTGTAGGGCACGCCGAAGACGCCGATCATCACCTGACCGCCCCGAAAGGCACGCAGTGCTTCCGCCGCAGGCGGGATGGCCTGGGCCTCGTACAGGTTGTGCGCGTGGGCCTGAAAGCCGGGCACGCGCTCCGGGGCCAGGTCCGCCCCCAGCGCCACAATCAGGGCATCGGCTTCCAGACGGCGGCCCTCCACCTCCGCCGCCCGCGCCTGCGGGTCAATCGCGGTGATCGCCCCCTGGATCACCCGGATGCCTTTGCGCTCCAGAGCGGCCAGGGGGCGCTGGCCGGCCTCCATCGGCGAGGCGCCGATCAGCGCCCAGGTCTTGCGGAAGCCCACCATGAAATAGGGTCGCCGGTCCACCAGGAGGATCTCATCCTCCGGTGAGAGCCGCTGTCGTAGCCGGATCGCGGCCGCGATCCCGCCAAATCCCCCGCCTAAAATCAACACCCGTCGCATCGTTCACACCTCCATATGCTGAGCATAGCAGGGGCGTACAGCCGTACGCCCCTACTGGGCCAGCAACTCTTTCACAGTTGTCGCCAACATCCGCGCCAGCGCCGCGAAGATCATCTCCCCCTCCTCCTTAGACGCTTTGGCCGGGTCGCCGAAATAGGCCCATTCGCTCCCGGCTTCTTTGAACGTGCGCGCCCCGGCGCGGATACGGGCGGGCAGGTCTATCCACACGGGCGCCAGTTCTCGCCGCCGCTCCTCGCGCACCAGGTCGGGCCGGTCGGCCATGACCAGCGAGGTCTCGTAGGACCCGGCGTGCCGCGATCCGGCGCGGAACTCCTCGGTCAGCGTGGCCGCCCAGCGCTCGTCGCGCACATCGGGGACAGCCACCCGCGCCACCCCCGACTCGGTCACCCGCCGCGCCCCCTCCTTGATCGCGGCGAAGTTGGCCGGTTCCAGGTGATGGTTGGAGAAAACGATGCAGGTGAAGCCGTGCGAGGCCAGCGAACGGCAGACGGCGACCACAAGCTGGGTGATCGTCTCTTCCGGGACGGTGACCGTGCCCGCAAACGGCATCCCGAAATTGGTCACGGCGTAATAGAAGGGTGGGGCGATGACGCACTCCACCCCCTCCTGAAGCAGCCGCTCCGCCGCCCGGCGGCACGCACCCTGCGCGATGATCACATCGGTTTGCAACGGCAGGTGAGGGCCATGCGCCTCGGTCGCGCCGGTGGGCACGAGCGCCACCGGCGTTCGTTTGGCCACCTCGGCCACCTCCGGCCAGGTCATGTCCGCGAGATAATGGAGCACCATGTTCTCCACTCCTGTATGTATTTACTGCAGAGACACAGAGAACGCAGAGGTTCTTTTGTTATCCTCTGCGGTGAAATTTAGACACGCAATTTGAAGCGCTGAATCTTGCCGGTGGCCGTCTTGGGCAACTCCGCCACAAACTCAATCCAGCGCGGGCGCTTGTACTCGGCCATGCGCTCTTTGCAGTGGGCGATCAACTCCTGCATCAACTCCTCGGAGGGCGCATAGCCCTCCTTGAGCACAATAAACGCCTTCGGCTTGATCAGGTTGGCCGCGTCCGGGTGGCCCACCACCGCGCACTCCAGCACCGCCGGATGGCTCAGCAGGGTGTTCTCCACCTCCATCGGCGAGACCCAGATGCCGCCCACCTTGAGCATATCATCCGAGCGGCCGGCGTGCCAGTAGTAGCCGTCCTTATCCACATAGTACTTGTCGCCGGTGAACAGCCACTCCCCCAGGAAGGTCTTGCGGCTGCGGGCCGCCTGGTGCAGGTAGAACAGCGCCGTTGTCTCGCCTTTGACCAGGAGGTTGCCGATCTCGCCCTGGGGCACATCCTGGAAGTCCTCGTCCACGATCCGCACCTCGTAGCCGGGGACGGGCTTGCCGCTGCTGCCGGGGCGGATGTCGCCGGGGCGGTTGGAGATGAAGATGTGCCAGACCTCGGTGCAGCCGATGCCGTCAATGATGTCCAGGCCGGTGCGCTCCTTCCAAGCGTGCCAGATGGAGGCCGGGAGCGCCTCGCCCGCCGAGACGCACAGGCGCAACGAGGAGATGTCGTACTTCTCGGTGAAGTCCTCTATCGCCAGGATGGCGGCGTAGCCTGTGGGCGCATTGTACAGGATGGTCGGCTTGAAGCGGTGGACCATCTCCAGCACGTTGGTGGGGATGCGCGGCGGCGCGGCCATGAGCACGCAACTCGCGCCCACGTACCAGGGGAAGACCAGGTTGCCGCCCGTGCCGAAGGTGAAGAACAGCTTGGCGGCCGCGAAGGTGCGGTCGCTCTCGCGCAGGCCGAGCACGTTGACCGCCCATAGCTGCGCCGTGAGGGGCAGGTCCTGGTGCGCGTGCAGGATGCCCTTGGGTTCGCCCGTCGTGCCGCTGGAATAGTTGAGCGAGCACCAGTCCTCGCGGTGGGTGCGGGCCACCGCCAGTTCGGTGGATTCGCCCCTGATCCAGTCGGCGTAATTCAGGTCACCTGGCCGCCCCTCGCCGCCGATGACGATGATGTGCTTGAGAGACTCCAGGTGCTCGCGGATGGGGTCAATGGCGGGCAGGAGCGCCTTGTGGACGATCAGCGCCCGCGCCCGGCTGTCGCGCAGGATGTGAAGGTGCTCGTGCGGCATGAGCAGCGTGTTCATCCCCAGCGCGATGGCGCCGATCTTCATGATGCCGAAGAACGAAGTCACCCATTCCGCGCAATCCAGCGAGAGGATGCCCACCGTCTCCCCAAAGCGGACATCCAGCCGTCGCAGCGCATTGCCCACCTGGTTGACCTCCGCCGCCACCTGGGCGAAGGTCATCTCGCGCTCCGGCGTGAGCAGCGCCACCTTGTCGGGGCGCGATGAGAGGTTGTGCTCCAGAATGTTGACCGCGTTGTAGTAAAGCGGCAGATCGCTGGCTTTCATCGTGCTCCTCCTTTGGTATTGGACAGAGGGCAGCGGACGAGGGATGGACCTCTCCTCTCACTCCCCTCCCCCGATAGGGGAGGGGAAGGGGGAGGGGTCAGGTCGTCCGTCGTCCCTCGTCTAACAGTTCGCGCGCAATCACGATGCGCTGGATATGCGCTGTGCCCTCGTAAATCTGTAAGCCTTTGATGTCGCGGTAATAGCGCTCCACCGGGTACTCATTGGAGTATCCCCGCCCCCCGTGAAGCAGGACCGCTTCGTTCGCGGCCCGCAGCGCCGCCTCCACCGCGAAGAGCTTGGCGATGGACGTTTCGCGCCTGGCATCCCGCCCCTGGTCCTTCAGCCAGGCCGCATGGTACACCAGCCAGCGAGCGGCCTGGACCTCGGCGGCCATATCCGCCAGTGCCGCCTGGATCATCTCAAAGTCGCCGATGCGCTGGCCGAATTGGCGGCGCGTTTTGGCGAAGGCGATGCAGGCATCCAGGCAGGCCTGGCCCACGCCGAGCGCGCCCGCCGCCACGCCCAGGCGGCCATGATCCAGCGCGGACATCGCCACGCGAAAGCCCTCCCCCGGCTCGCCCAACAGCGTCGTCTTGGGCACGCGCACCTCCTCAAAGATCAGGCGGGCGTGACTGGCGGCGCGGTGGCCCAGCTCTTTCCCCGGCATTTTCTCGCGGCGCAGGCCGGGCGTGTCCGTGCGGACGAGGAAGGCGCAGATGCCTTTGTGCCGCAGGCCAGGGTCGGTCGTGGCGAAGACGAGCGCCAGGTGGGCGATGCCCCCATTGGTGATCCAGATTTTCTCGCCGTTGATCACGACCTCATCGCCATCAAACACCGCCGTCGTCTCAATACCAGCCGCATCTGAGCCGGCGCTCGGCTCGGTGAGCGCGTAGCAGCCGATCCATTCGCCCCGCGCCAGCTTGGGCAGGATGGCCTGTTTCTGCACCTCCGTTCCCCAGGCCAGGATGCATTGGGCCACCAGGCTGGTGTGCACCGTCATCAGCCCGCGCACCGAGGAATCGGCCCGGCCCAGCTCCTCGTAACACAGCGCCAGCGAGAGGTTATCCCAGCCCGCGCCGCCATATTCGGGCGGCAACGGCCCGCCCAGGAAGCCCAGGTCGGCCATCTCCTGCACCAGCGCCGGGGGCATCTCGCCGCGTTCATCCATCTCGCGGGCCAGCGGCACCACCCGATTCTGGGCGAAGTCGCGGGCGCGGCGTTGGACATCGGCCTGGGCTGGGGTCAATGAGAAGTCCATAGCCGCTCTCCATCAGGACACAGGGATAGCCATGCGCATCGCAACGCGCCCACCGGTCAGTATAGTGAATCCGGGACGGATTGGCAAACGGTAGAATCACCCTCTCCCTGGATAGGGGAGGGCCAGGGCGGGTTCAGAACCTGCCCCTACTGCTTCCCCTCCCCTTGTGGGGGTGGGTTGAGACGGGGGGTAGGCAGAGGGTTTTTGCTCCTGCGCCTTCAAGATATAATTGAACGCGGGGGGTTGAGTGTGGCTGAAGCATGGGATGTGATCGTTGTCGGCTCAGGCCCAGCCGGGTGCTCAACGGCGCTCCACCTGGTTCAACGCGACCCGGCCTGGGCCGGGCGCATCCTGGTGTTAGAGAAAGCGCGCCATCCCCGCCCCAAATTGTGCGGCGGCGGCCTGACCAACTACGGCGAGGCCATCCTGCGCGACCTGGGCCTGCGCCTGGCTGTCCCCCATGTGGCCTTGCGCAAAGCCTACATCCGCTTTCAGGACCTCTCCTGGACGTTGTGGGGCGATCCGGTCTTCCGCGTCACGCGCCGCGACGAGTTTGATGCCTGGCTGGCGAGCGAGGTGCGGGCGCGGGGCGTGACCCTCCATGAAGGCGAACCGGTGACAGACGTAGAACCCCATCCGGACGGCGTCACGGTCGTCACCCATAAGGCCCGGTACCAGGCCCGTGTGCTCGTCGCCGCCGACGGCTCTAAGGGCATCGTCCGGCGCAGGCTGGGCATTGAGGACGGCTCACGGGTCGCCCGTCTGCTGGAGGTCCTCACCCCGGAAGACCCGGCGTTCCGGCCTGAATTCGGGGCAAGCCATCCGGGCGATGGCCCTTACGCTGTCTTTGACTATAGCCCTCTCCTCCACCATGTCCAGGGCTACTACTGGGACTTCCCCTGCTACGTTCAGGGGCAGGCGCACCTGAATCGCGGCGTGTACGATGCCCGTGTGCACGCGGACGCCCCCCGCGCGGCCCTGAAGGAGACGCTTCAGGCCATGCTGAGCCAGCGCAACATCACATTGGAGGCGCACGAACTCATGGGCCACCCCATTCGCTGGTTCAACCCAGGCGCCGTCTTCTCCCTCCCCCATGTCCTCTTCGTCGGCGATGCCGCCGGCGCCGATCCGTTGATGGGCGAAGGCATCGCCTATGCCCTGGCCTATGGGCAGGTCGCTGCGGGCGCCATCGCCGACGCCTTTGCCAGCGGCGACTTCCGTTTTAGCGACTACCGACAGCGCATCCTGGCGCATCCGTTGGGGCGCAGCCTGCGCCGTCGCGCCTGGCTTGCCAACCTGGTCTATCGCATCCGCAATGTCCACCTGTTGCGGCTGGGCTGGCGCATCGGGCGCATCGTCACCCGCCTGGGGCTGGGATATGTGAACCCGGCAGCGCACTTTCACTTTCGCTGACGTAGAGGGCTATTCTATCCCCACGAGATCGGTGAGAACGTGCGGACAAGCTGCGCAACAGAGCGAGGCATAAGGGTGGGAAGCAAGCCAAAGCCCTAAGCACAGTGATAGGAAGAGGGGGATGATAAAAAAGCGGCTAGACATGGGTGCATCTAGCCTCTCTACCCCCGCTGCGCTCAGGTGAGCCGCACAGGACTCGAACCTGTAACCCGCTGATTAAGAGTCAGCTGCTCTGCCGAATTGAGCTAGCGGCCCACTGCGTAAGTATTATACCCGGTTTGAGGCGACTGTCAAGGCACACCGCAGGGCTTTCCTGTGCGTTGCGAGGCTGGGATAGAGCGATGGGTGGATGGGGGAGGGAAGCAATCGCTTACTGCAGGGCCACCAATCGCCCTTCCACCTGGGCGCGCAGCGGCGGTTGCGCCTTAATCCAACCCTCCATGATCTCCCAAAGCACATCTTCAATGCGAACAAGTTCCAATGTCTGACCCGCCTCCAAAACAACATATCCATACTCCGGCACGTCCCCCAGGTCGTTCAAAGTATAGTACGTGCTTGTCAGCCGGTAGACCCGTTCCGGGGCTATCGGTTCGCCATTCAAGGTCATGCGGACCAGGCGGGAGCCGGGCGGCGCGTCCAGGTTGTAGGTGATCTGCACACCCCGAGAGACCGCAGGCAGGCCCAGGGGGCGCTGGTTGCGCAGGATCTCCGCCTTCTGCCTGACCTTATCGGGAGCGAGCATCTTCTCCACCATGCGCCAGACCTGGGCGCCGGTCACCTGGGCAGCGGTGACATGGGTGCTGCCGGGCAACGCCTGGTAAAGAGCGCGGCGGGTGATCGGGCCGGCGGGCAGGCCGGAGGCCACGAAACCGCTGAAGAAGACGGCCAGATCGGCCCGGCAGATATCGCACAGCGCATCTGCAACGAGATTGGTCAGCGGCGATTCGGCCTCGGTGGCGGCGGGCAAGGGTATCGCCGCCTCACCGACGGTGCGGTCAAGCCGCCGCGCCGCCTCCTCGCGCACCAGGTCCAGCACGGCGGCAATCGTTGGCTCTGCCGGTGTCTCTGCCGTCACCGGAATGAGATGCCCCTGGAATTCCACTATCTGACCGCTGGCCTCATCCAGCGTCAAATCCAGCCGCCCCAGGTAATGGCCGAATTCGCCTGCCTGGGCGATGATGACATCGCCGACCTTGACCGGCTGCTCCAACACCCAGTGAGTATGCCCGCCGATGATCACATCCAGCCCCGGCAGGCGCGGCGCGAGCTGGTAGTCGCCCACGAAATTCGGGTCTATACGCTGCTCGTCGGGGACATAGCCGAGGTGCGAGAGCAGGATGACCAGCTTGGCCCCTTCGGCGCGCACCTGCGCGATCAACCGGCGCAGGATGGGTTCGGGGTCGGCGGCGACCAGGCCGAAGCGTTCGTAGCCTCCGGCGATCGGCGCTGTCGCGCCCAAGACGGCCACCTTGAAGCCGTCCAGGTCAAACCAGGTGTGCGTCTGTAGCCCCGGCACGGCCAGTTCCCCCGTCTGCCGGTCCAGCAGATTGGCGGCGAGCACGGGCAGATGGACGCTTTCCACCAGCCGCGCCAGGGCTGCGCGCCCCCACTGCATCGCCTCGCTATTCCCCAACGTCGTCGCCTGATAGCCCATGGCCTCCAGGAGCACAAAGTTCGCCCGCCCCTTGGTGACATCGCTTTCCCAGGTGGAGCGCTCGCTGGAATCCCCGGCGTCCAGAAGCAGGACGTGCCCGCCTTCGGGCAGGGCGGCCTTCTCCCATTGGATCAAGGTCGCCAACTGGGGCATCTGCTCCAGGCGACCGTGGATGTCATTGGTGTGCAGGATGGTCAGATGCATGGTCTTTACTCATCCGCCTCGGTTTCGTCGGGCAGGCGCACCCAGAGCACCAGCAGGTCGCCCTCTTCCACCTGGGCAGCGCGTGCCGCCAGGACCTCCGTCTGGCGGCGCAGGCCCAGACTGCCGGGGAAATCCAGGCGCACCGGGCGGCCCTGGCGCCAGGCGCGGCGGCAACGCTCCACCAGTGCCTGGGCATCAAAGGCGCGCATCTGGCACACGGCCACCGGTCGCATCACCGCGCCCTCGCTCAACGACAACAACCAGGTCTCCCTCACGGGCCGGAAATCGGGTGGCGGCCCTTCTACAATGATAATCAGTTCGGGTTCAATCGCGGCCATATGCCCCTGAACGTCAAATGTCAAGCGTCAAGCGTCAAACGTCAACATCTGTCCCTGGTCCAGGCGCTGAACGTTTGACGGCGAATTCATCGGCCCTTCCATTCGGGTTTGCGCTTTTCAATGAAAGCTCGCATCCCCTCTTTCTGGTCCTCTGTGGCGAACAGGAAGTAGAACAGGCGGCGTTCAAACTCCAACCCGTCGGCCAACGAGGTCTCAAAGGCTTTGTTGACCGCCTCCTTCGCCAGGCGCACGGCCAGCGGCGCCCGCTCGGCGATCTCCTGGCCCAGGCGGATAGCCTCCTCCAGGTACACCTCCACCGGCACGACGCGGTTGATCAGGCCGTAGCGCAGGGCCTCCTCCGCGCTCAGGAAACGGGCGTTCAGCACCATCTCCATGGCGATGGCTTTGCCCACAGCGTGGGCCAGGCGTTGCGTGCCGCCCGCGCCGGGCATGACGCCGATGTTGATCTCCGGCTGGCCGAAGCGGGCGCTCTCCGAGGCGACGATCATATCGCAAGCCATGGCCAGTTCACACCCTCCCCCCAGGCAGTAGCCGCTCACTGCTGCGATGATCGGCTTCTTCACCCGCCGCAGCCGGTCCCAGCGGCGGATGGCATCCCGCTGGAGCATCTCCACCGCTGAGGCGTCGGCCATCTCCTTGATGTCGGCGCCGGCGGCAAAGGCCCGTTCATTCCCCGTGATGACGATGGCGCCGACCTGCGGGTCGCGGTCAAAGGCCTCCATCGCCGTCGTCAACTCTTCCATGGTCTGGCTATTCAGCGCGTTGAGCTGCTGGGGGCGGTTCAGCCTGACCACGCCCACCTTGCCGTGCGTTTCCACCAGGATGTTTTCGTAGGTCACACCAGCCTCCTAAAAGTCGTCCAGGGATTGTGCCACGCGCAACGCCTGCACCGCGTGCTCCCAGGCGTGCGCAATGGCCTGACGCGCCCACCAGGTTGCTGTGCGCGTGCCGTACTCCGCATGGCGGCCCGTCCGCTCCCAGTCGGCTTGGGAGCACTGGGCGAGGAGCGCGGCCATGTCGCGATGGGCCTGGTCCAGTTCGTCCAGGATACGGGCCAGCGGCGCGGCGGGATCGTACTGTTCCGCCATCCAGCGTTCCTCATCAAAGAGCACGAGTTCCGGGTTCTCCTCGGTCAGGATGCGGCGGAGGCGCACCAGGTAGACCAGCGCCGCGATGTCGCGTGTGTGAAAGGCGATCTCATGGACGTTCCAACTGTCCGCCGCTGGCCGCGTATGCCACAGGGCCTGAGGGGCCTGGGCGACCGCCCAGCGCAGCGCGGCGGGCGCGTCCCGCAATTGGGCGATAAGGGCCTCTCTGGATGCGCTCATGCCATCACCTTCCCGCCGTCCACGTGGATGGCCTGGCCGGTGATATAAGCGGCGGCCTCCGAGCACAGGAACAGCACCAGGCCCACCACGTCCTCCGGCGTGCCCAGGCGCCCCTGGGGGATGTCCTCCAGCCATTTGCGCATCTGCTCCGGGTCCTGGCGTAACTGCGCCGTCATCTCGGTCTCAATCACGCCAGGGCAGATAGCGTTGACGCGGATGCCGTAGGCAGCGAACTCGCGGGCGCACTCGCGGGTGAAGCCGACCAGCCCGGCCTTGCTGGCGCAGTAGGCCGCGCGGTCCTTGAGCGGGATTTTGTGACCGCCGATGGAGGCGACATTCACGATGACGCCACCCCCCTGCTCGCGCATGGCCCGCCCGGCGAACTGCGAGCACAGGAACGCGCCCTTCAAATTCACCGCCAGCGTGCGGTCCCAGTCGTATTCGTCCATCGTGAGGATGCTGGCCTTCGGCTCCACGCCGGCGTTATTCACCAGGATGTCCAGCCGCCCCCAACGCTCCAGGCAACCGTTGATCATGGTATGCACGGCCAGCTTGTTGGCCACATCGGCGGCGAAGGCGACGGCCTCGCCTCCACCGTCACGGATCTCGCGGGCGGTGCGCTCCGCCGTATCGGGGTTGATGTCGTTGACGGCGACGCGGGCGCCGGCCTGGGCCAGGCCCAGGGCGATGGCCCGCCCAATGCCGCGCCCGGCGCCGGTGACCAGCGCCACTTTACCCGGCAGTTGTACGTTCATAGATGGGTGCTCCTGGCTAGGCCCTGTGTTCTCCAGGGTTGGATTGCGGGCCTGATCGCATTATCAGATGAGGCGGCCAGGTTGTCAAGCCAGACGGTTGAACCCGTGCCTCGCTATATCCCCCTATCGTATGGTATAATTGGTATGGAGAGCCTCATGGCTGGATAAATCATGCTATCTGCCGATTTACCGACACTGATGGCGCGCGCCATCACGCTGGTGATTGCGTTCACCGTCCATGAGTTCGCCCATGCCTGGACAGCCAGCCAGCTCGGCGACCGGACAGCGGCCTATCAGGGCCGCCTCACCTTGAACCCACTGGTCCACCTGGACCCGTTTGGGACGCTGATGCTGCTCCTGGCGGGGTTCGGCTGGGCCAAACCCGTGCCTGTGAACCCTTACAATTTGCGCTATGGCAAGCTGGGCTGGATGCTGGTGGCCGCCGCTGGCCCGCTCTCCAACCTGCTCCTGGCGATGCTGGCCGCGATCCCGGTGCGCGTCGGCCTGATCCCTTTATTTGACCCGGTGCGGGGTCAACTCCCCTCACTCGGCTTTCTCCTCAACACCTTTATCACCATCAACATCTTCCTGATGGTGTTCAACCTGATCCCGATTGCCCCGTTGGACGGCTACCGGGTGGCTGTCGGTCTGCTCCCCGACAACCTGGCGTATAGCCTGCAACGCCTGGAGCCTTATGGGTTCATGATCCTGCTCTTGCTGGTTTTCACCGGGTCGCTGACCTTTCTGGTGGTAGGGCCAAGCCGACTCCTTCTGAATCTGATCTTGTACAGTTGAGCCGCCAAATCCCTGGTCTCTATCGCATTCGCCAGTTCTTGCGGGCCGTGCGCGCCCAGGGGGCCTCTGCCGAGGAACTTGAGATGGTGCAGACGATCCTGAACCCTGACCAGATGGCGGTGTTCCGCTGCCTGCCCCCTTACGACCAGCGGCACAGCCTGGAGGTGCTGGCGGCGTTGCGGGCCGCCGGATACGAGGAGACGGCTGTGCTGGCGGCGGCGCTCCTGCACGACGCGGCCAAGACGCGGATGCGCCTGCGCCATCGGGCGCTGGTCGTGTTGGTGCGGGCGCTGGCGCCGGGCCTGGCCGAACGTTGGAGCCGGGGCAACGGCACAGGCTGGACGGCGCCCTTTGTCATTGCCGCGCACCATGCGGAGTGGGGCGCGGAGACAGCGGCGCGGGCGGGCAGCCACCCGCTGACCATCGCCCTCATCCGCCGCCATCACGCCCCCCTCCCCGCCGACCCACCCTCTTCGGGTCAGGGAGAGGAGGACGAAGCGGACGCCCTGACGGAGGAAGACCGGCTGCTGGCGGCCTTCCAGGCAGCGGACGACGATAGTTGATAAACAGAACACAGGTTCAGCAATGGGCACACAGCACATGAAGATCACGGTGATCGGCACGGGACGGGTGGGCACGTCCATCGGTTTGGCGCTGCGGCAGGAGCAACGCTTTGAACTCGTCGGGCACGACCGCGACCTGAAAACGGCGCAACGGGCGCAGCAGCGCGGCGCGTTTGACCGCGTGGAGTGGAACCTGCCAGCGGCGGTGGAGAACGCGGACGTGGTCATCCTGGCACTGCCCCTGGCGGCCATCCGGGACACGCTCCAGCACATCGCCCCCATGCTCAAGCCCGGCGCCCTGGTCATGGATACCGCCAGCCTGAAGCGGCCCGTCATGCAGTGGGCGCGGGAGTTTCTGCCCGATGGCGTGCACTTCGTGGGCGGCAACCCCGTGCTTAACCCGGCGCTGGCGTTGGATGCCCGCACTGGCCCGGACGCGGCCCATCCAGACCTGTTCGCCGGTGGGCTGTACGGCCTGATGCCGGCGGCGAACTGCGCCCCCGAAGCCCTGCAACTGGCCAGCAACCTGGTGGCGCTCTTGCGGGCCACGCCGTTCTACCCCGACCCGGCGGAGCACGATGGGCTGATGGCGGCAATTGAGGGCCTGCCAGGGCTGTTGAGCCTGGCGTTGATGCGCACGGCGGCGGCCTCGCCCGCCTGGCGCGAGGCGCGCAAGCTGGCCGATTATCCCTTTAACATGAGCACCAGCCTGGTGGAGGGCGACCCGGCCCGGCAGCGCGACCTGCTGCTGTACAACCGCGATAACCTGGTGCGCTGGCTGGACGCGCTGCTGGCGGAGTTGGACCATCTGCGCCAGCTCCTGCTCACGGGCGATGCCGAGGCCCTGGAGCAGATCGTGCGCGAGGCGGATCAGGCCCGCCGCCTGTGGTTGAGCGACCGCCGCCTGGGCACCTGGGAGCCGGCGCCGGAGATTGAGTTGCCCACAACCGGCCAGATCATGTCACAGATGTTTGGGCTGGGATGGCTGCGGCGGCGCGGGCCTAAAGGCACCTGAGGCGGTGCGCTTCAGGCCCGCGCCGTCCAGGGGGTTAGCCCCGCAGGTAATCGGCCAGGGGGACGCCGACCTGGGAACGGCGCAGCGTCTCCAGCGCCTGGCTGTGCAACTGGCGCACGCGCTCGCGCGACAGGTTGAGGAAGCGGGCGATCTCGCTGAGCGAGTGGCTCACGCCGTCGGCCAGGCCGTAGTGCAGGCGCAGGATGCGCGCCTCGCGGTCGGGCAGGGTCGTGAGCGCCTGCTCTAGGTCTGCAGCCAACTGCGAGCGCTCGCTCTCCACCTCCGGCAGCACGGCGTCGGGGTCGGCGATGAACTGGCCGAACTCGGCGGCGCTGTCCGCGCTGATCAGGTAATCCAGTTCCAGCGGCTGGCGCGAGACGTTCAGCAGGTGCTGCACGCGCTCCGGCGACAGGCCGGTGCGCTCGGCCAGCTCCTCAATCCCTCCCTGCTCATCTGGCTCACGGGCCATTTCCTCGGCGGCCCGCTGCACCAGGCGCACCTCGTCAATGACGTTGACAGGCAGGCGGATCAGGCGCGATTTGTTGGCCAGGGCGCGCAGGATCGCCTGGCGAATCCACCACACGGCATAGGTGGAGAAGTGGAAGCCGCGTTCGGGGTCAAAGTGCTCCGCCGCCTGCAACAGGCCCAGATTGCCCTCCTGGATCAGGTCCCCCAGGGGCAGCCCCCGCCCCTGGTAGGCCCGTGCCAGGCTGACCACCAGGCGGACGTTATGGAGGATCAATTTATCGCGTGCGGCCTGGGCATCGGCGATGACCTGCTTCAGGCGCTCCACCTCCTTCGCCGAGACGCGCTTGGCGCGCAACTTGGCTTCAGCCTCACGTCCGGCCGCAATCCGTCGCCCCAACTCACGCTCTTCCTCAAACGTCAACCGACCCGCGCCACCGACATCCTCAAAGTACAGATCGATCAAGCTCTGACCGGACTCGCGTCCGGGATGCGTTCGTGATGCCATCCTCTAATCTCCTGGGGCGGCAGTGGGAACCGCCCATATGTAGTGTCCAACACACCACCACTCAACCCAATATTATCACGAAAACGACTCACATAGTCTGTGATTAATCTCACAAAATCTTAAATATTATACCACAAAAGACCGAATTAGTAAGAGATAAATTTCCCATTGCTTTCCCATTCTCTATTAGATGCTCTTCACCCCGAAAAAGTTTCAAAAGCAAACCACCCTATGGCGATACCCCGCCCAGATGAGAGGACCATGAGATGCACATGAGAGTTACAAGAGAAAATATGGGCAGAATGCACCTATCCAGCCATAAACATCACCCGCATCAGAGATATACGTTCCAAGATCCGTGCCTGGATGGATCGGCTGGGCGATCGGTCCATTTCTCTAAGCCCTGACTTTCAGCTATAATGGTCATACCCTGACAAATACCCATGTTGCGGGCGGTATGCCGCAGCACCGATGCCGGCTCTATTAAACCGCGAGAGAGCATCCATGACATTGCGTCAAAGGCTTATCCTCTTCCTCTTCCGGCGGCTCAGGCCCTTTGCCGAGCGCGCCTATGCCTGGTTGAAAACCACTTCGCCGCCCGACATCCGCGCCTTGCCGTCGCCCGTGAACAGCGACCCCGAACTCAAGGTGATTGATAACCTGGCCGACTTGGATGCGGAGATCGCGGAGATTGATAAGGCCCTGGCGGTCTCGGACGATGAGGGGCGCCGCCGCATGGCCAAAATCCACTTTGTGCTTCCGGGGAATTTCCCCGCTGACCCCTATTCGCCGGAATATGCAGCGGCACAAATGGAGACGTACTATGCCCTCTCCGGTCGCAATTCCTACCAGCCGGAGGTCAATGAGCGCTCCGTGCTTGACCTGGAATGGCTGAAGCGCTGGTATTATCCCTATGGGACGCGCAGCCCGACGACCGTCGGCGAGCAGTTGATCGCCCAGGGGTTCATCATCCGCGCCATGAATCTCCCAGCGGGGGCGCGGGTGGTGGAGTTCGGGCCGGGGGCGGGCAACCTGACGCTGCACCTGGCGCAGATGGGCTACCAGGTGACGGCGGTGGAGATCGATCCCATCTGGGCGGAACTGATCCGCTATCGCGCCCAGACCCTGGGCGTGGAGGTGACGGTGGTCCAGCAAGATATGCTGGCCTTCCAGCCCGGCGAGCCGTACGATGCAGCGGTCTTCTTTGAAAGCTTCCATCACTGCGTGGATCACCTGCGTATGCTGCGCCACCTGTATGAGATGATCGTGCCGGGGGGTCTGGTGGCCTTCGCGGGGGAGCCTATCGCCGATTTTCCCCATCCCTGGGGCTTCGTCCGCCCCGACGGGCAAACGCTCTGGTCCATCCGCAAGTTCGGCTGGTTTGAGCTGGGCTTTGACACCTCGTACTTTTTGCGCACCCTGCTGTTTTTTGGCTGGCTGCCGCGCCGCCATCGCAGCGACGTGGCCCATCTGGCGGATGTGATCGTCGCCCACAAGGGCCAGGGCCTGTACGCACCGCATGAATTGACGCTGCCGCCGGACGAGGCCCGGACCTGGTCTGAGCCGGAGGCCGGGCTTCGGTTCACCCTGGGGAGGGCGGTGATGAGCTGCAGCCGCGTCGCACCTGTGAAGGCGGTGGAGTTCTGCTTAAGCAACTTCGCGCCCTTTCCCCTAGAGGTCACGCTGACGGCGGGCAGGGCCAGCCAGCGGGTCAGGCTGCCCGCCCACGCGGAGCGGGTGACGGCGTGTGTTGAGGCGCAGGACTGGCAGGGCCAGGTGACCATCGCCAGCCCGACGTGGCGCCCGGCGCAGGCCTACAAAAGCGCCGATCCGCGCACCCTGGGCGTGGCGGTGCATTGGGTGCGGTTGGAGGGGGCGTAGAACCTCTTTTCAAACCTGTCACCCTACAGCCCGGTTCTCATCTCCTCCCTCCCCCTTGGTGGGGGGGAACACACCTCGGATGAACACCGATACCCCGGCTGGCAAATTAGAGCGCCGCTCTCAGCACAGCGAAGGCCGCTAACGCCCGGCGCATCTCCGGCGTGGGCTGGGTGACGGTATTGCTGCGCAAGTCAATCGTGTGCATCTGGTGTAATTGTAGCCGGATCCAGCGGGCTGCGCACGGCGAGGTCGCTGGAGGCCTCTAGCTCAATTCTGAGGACATCGCGATAGAGGAAGAGAAGGGCATTGAGGGCCTGGTTCTGGGTGGAGGCGGCGACGTGCCCGTGCACGGCCAGGTGGGTGAGAAAGGCCTGGATTTCGGGCGTGCCCATGTCATTAGGGTGGCGCTGGTCATGGAACAGGATGTAACGCCGGATCCAGTCCAGGTAAGCGGTTTCGGTGCGAATGGAGTCATGTTTGAGGCGGATGGCGTCGTGGACCCGGCCTAGGAGCCTGGGGGAGGAGGGAGGGGGGTTGGGCTGCTAGCTGGCACTTGACATATCCTGTACTCCTGTGCTACATTGGATTTGTGAGGTTCTAGCGGCAATTCTGCAAAAGTCCAACCCTTGGGAGGGATATACGGAGTCGGCATATTCCTCCTAAAGAGAGCGGATCACGGAGTCTGTATAATCAATAGTTAGCCCGCCTTAACACTCAACTGTAAGTCTCTGGTGATGCGAAAAGATGATAGAGGAATTGCCGTTCGATGTGAATAAACTGATTGAACTCTGTCGCCAGAACGGTGTGGTGCGGATTGCCCTTTTTGGCTCTGTTGCGCGTGGGGAAGCCAATCAACAGAGCGACATTGATCTGGTGGTGGAGTTTTCTAAGCGTATTAGTCTGCTGAGATTTGCCGCCTTGGAAAGGCAACTTTCAGAGGCTTTAGGAAGGAGGGTGGACTTGCTTACCGAAGCAGCCATTAGTCCCTACCTTCGAGAGAAGATCAAGCGTGATCTGCGGGTGATCTATGAAGCGCGATGATACAGTTTATTTGCGACACATTTTGGATGCCATAGCGAGGGTGGAAGCGTATTTGCAAGGCAGGGATGAGGCGGTCTTCAGCCAGGATACATTGCTCCAAGATGGGGTCATTCGGCAGATCGAGATCATCGGTGAAGCCACCAAGCGGCTTTCGGGGGAGTTAAGAGCCAGATATAGACACCTTCCGTGGCAAGATATTGCGGGGATGCGCGACAAATTGATTCACGACTATTTTGGGGTGGACATTGATCAAGTATGGCTTACGGCAACGGAAGATTTGCCATTGCTGAAGGTTGAGATAGAGAGGATACTGGCAGAATTAGAAGAACAGGCGGGCTAACCCGCGCATGCTAAGAACGTGCACCTTGCTCGTTCATCCGGCGGGAAGGCAGGCCGCGCCTGCCAGGGAGTATTCCAGCCGACAGCGCTCCGCTCGGTCGCTTTGCCCCCTCGCTCCGCAACGCGGCTGAATCCGGCCGTTAGGCGACAGCAGGCGACAGAAAGGCAAAGGCCGATTAGAGGGGCAGACTCTGATGACAGAGAAGTCATGCATGACAAAAGAACTACAAGAACGGACTCAATGTCCACTGTGCCATGAGTATGTGGATAGTAACTTGCGGACACACATCATAGGCAGGCACGGGGAAGATGCATTTCGTCGAGCTGTATTGGCTGACAAAGAACGCGGGATGTCCGATCCAGAAATTGGTGAGCGCTATGGTATTTCTTTTGGCACACTTGAGCAATTCATTACCGAAGCCTACGGCGCTAACGTCAGTGTGCTAAAGCGTTCCAAGCGGATTAAACGGTGGCAGCCACCAAACTTTCGTGAGGAGACCACGAGCGTATGGAGTTTCAAACAACGTGGAGATTGGGCTACTCACGACGGTCGCTATCGTGGAAACTGGTCACCCTACATTCCGCGCAACGTTATCCTCAAGTATTCTAAGCCCGGTGATACTGTCCTCGACTACTTTGTTGGCGGCGGAACCACGGCTGTTGAAGCCAAGCTTCTCGGCCGCCGTTGCATTGCTAGGGACATCAATCCTGATGCGGTAGGAATAACATTGGAGAATTTGAAATTTTCGCCACCGCACGAACTTTTTGGCAATAGGGCCGTGTCGTTGTACGAACCGGAAGTAAGCGTTGGAGATGCCAGGGATCTGTCTGACATTCCCAACGGCAGCATAGACTTAATTTGTGCGCATCCCCCCTATGCGGGGATTATCAGATATAGTACCAAGATCGCAGGTGACTTGTCCGAATTGCCGGTGCATGACTTTCTGATTGAAATGCGAAAGGTTGCTGAAGAGAGCCTGCGCGTTCTAAAGCCTGGTGGTAAATGTGCCATCCTCATAGGAGACGGTCGCAAGTCAAAACATGTTGTGCCCATTGGGTTTAAGACCATTCGAGTTTTTCTCGATGCAGGGTTCATCCTACGGGAATTGGTCATCAAGCGGCAACACAATTGCAAGACAACCGGCTTCTGGTATGCCCGAAGTATTCAGCATAACTTTCTGTTGTTGGCCCACGAGTATCTTCCTGTCTTTGAGAAACCTTTCGCAGAGCAAGTGAGGGAACAACACACCTTGTGGGAATACAGACCTCCTCACCATGTCGGGCTAGAAAAGGTTCGTAGAGTTGAAGAAGAGAATCTAGAGACAACCACCGTTTGGCTCTTCCCGAAAGAGCGCTTGGAGCAAGAAGTCAAACGTAACCTGTTACGACGTTTTTCTGACGATGACGAAAACGTTGCCGAAGTTAAATTGGATGGTGGGGATGGTTTCACAAACTTGGACCAACATTTGAATTTAATATATGTTCGTTGGCCACAGCATGATGAGATGACCGAACAGAGGTTCATGGGCTACCGCAGCGCCGTGAGAAAAGTGATTGAACAGAGCACAAGTGCGCTCTGCCAGGGTGGTTTCCTTGTGCTAGAAGCGAAGGATTTCCGTAGCGGAGGGATGCTCTGGCCCGCCGGTTTGATTTTAAATGAAGATGCAGAAGTTCATCAGGGGCTTTTGCTTAAGGAAATCGTTATTGTAGTGCCAGAAGAGTTACCGCGAGGTAATTCGAGTACACACCTTGAAATTATCCATCGGTATCTCTTAGTCTACGCTCGCAAGTGAGAAGGATTATCAATGTGGCCTGATCTTCATCCCATCTACACAACTGCCAATGGCGTCATCGTCTATGTTTCTAAAGGCGGTAAATCTCTGTACAACTTCAAAGTTCAATACCAGGAGCCGGGGAAAAGGATCCGAACACCCAAACATATCCACCTCATCATTGACCTTTACATGAAGCGAACGGGCAATAAGTTCCTGACCATGCAACTTGTTGACCACATTATCGATAGAATCATCCTGACAGTGCGGCCTTCCAATTCTAATCCACCTGTTCTGCAAGTCTTCTCACCCGCTCATGTAGGTCAGTTTAGCGCGCTGGATGCATACGGCGAATACTCTGTTGAGTTTCTCTTGGTGATCACCGAATTGATTATGATTCAGGAGAAAACCAATTATCCGCAGGGTGTGATGAATCTCAACCTTTTTCGGCTTTTCCGAGATGAAGCCGATATTTTCTCAGTGGTGAGTGCGGCTACCTTCAGGGGAAGATAGGATAGCCGCCGTCTAACAACTCGCTGGAGCCGACCGCCCTTCGGGCGGCGGCTCAGCTCGGTGCCGTTAGACGCCCATGGGTACATTTAATTGTATACACGGAGATCCCCGTTTAGTTTGCCGCCAGGTCGGGAAATTAAGGTTGACCAGGTATCTGGTGAGCTAGGAGGAGGATAGCAAGCCCTCTTCAGCCATTGCCCTGGTGGAGAAAATAGCGCATCCACGCCTCTTTGCACGCCTCACTTCGCCTCCTCCCAATTCTGGCCGACCTTGACATCCACCTTGAGCGGCGGGTCCAGCGGGTAGGCGTTCTCCATGATCTCCACGATCAGGGGCTTGATCTCCTCCACCTCCTCATCCGGGGCCTCCAGGACGAGTTCGTCGTGCACCTGGAGGATGAGGCGGGTGCGCAACCGGCGCGCCTTAAGAGCGCTGTGCAGGCGACACATGGCGATCTTGATGATGTCGGCGGCGCTGCCCTGGATGGGCGCGTTGACCGCCATGCGCTCGGAGGCGCGGCGTTGGTTGAAGGAGGTCTGCGCGCCTGGCGCAAGTTCGGGGAAGTAGCGCCGACGGCCTAAGAGCGTCTCCACGTAGCCCTGCTCGGCGGCCTGGCGCTTCAGGCCCTCCAGATAGTCGCGCACTTTGGGGTAGCGGGCGAAGTAGGCGTTGATGAAGCGCTCCGCCTCCTCCTGGGTGAGTTCGGTGCGGTCGGCCAGGCCGTAGCCGCTGATGCCATAGATCACGCCGAAGTTGATCGTCTTCGCCAGGCGACGTTGCTCCGGCGTGACCTGGTCAATGGGGATGCCCAGGACGGCGGAGGCAGTGGCCGCGTGGATGTCCTCCCCGCGGCGGAAGGCAGCCAGGAGCGCCGGCTCACGCGAGGCGTGCGCCAGGATGCGCAACTCCACCTGTGAGTAGTCCGCCGAGATCAGCTTGCAACCCTCTTCCGCGATGAAGGCTTTGCGCACCTCGCGCCCGATCTCGGTGCGGATGGGGATGTTCTGCAGGTTGGGGTTGCTGGAACTCAGCCGGCCCGTGACCGCGCCGGTCTGGTTAAAGTCGGTGTGCACACGCCCGGTGCGCGGGTTGATCAGGGCGGGCAAGGCGTCTACGTAGGTGCCTTTGATCTTGCTGAGTTGGCGATGCTCCAGCACCAGGTCCACCACGCGGTGCTTGCCACGCAGTTTCTCCAGCACCTCGGCAGCGGTGGAGAAGTGGCCGGATTGCGTCTTGCGCAGCCCCGTCGCCGGCAGGTGCAGTTCCTTAAACAGGACATCGCTCAATTGCTGCGTGGAGTTGATATTGAAAGGGTGGCCCACAATTTGCTGGATCTCCCACTCCAGTTCATGCAGCCGCTCCTCCAGCGCCTTGGACATGCGCCTGAGATGTTCCACGTCCAGCTTGACGCCCGCCCGCTCCATGTCCACCAGCACCGGGATGAGGGGCATTTCCACCTCGTGGAAGAGCTTCTCCAGCTTGAGCCGGGCGAGTTCGGGCCGGAGCACCTCCACCAGGCGGTAGGTCATGTCCACGTCCGCCCCGGCATACTGCACCACCTGCTCCACCGGCACTTGTGCCATAGAAATCTGCCCCTTGCCTTTGCCGATCAAATCGGTGATGGAGGTCATCTCCTGGCCCAGCCGCGCCCAGGCCAGGTTCTTCAGGCCCAAGTTGCCCCGCTCCGGGTTGATCAGCCACTCCGCGATCATCGTGTCAAATTCCAGCCCGGCCAGGGCGATGTTGTGCTCGGCCAGGACCTCCAGGTCGTATTTGGCGTTGTGGGCATACTTGCGGATGGCCGGGTTTTCCAGGATGGGCTTGAGCGCTCCCAGGACGGTCTCACGCGGCAGGTGGATCTCCGCATGGCGCAAGGGCGTGGTGGCCTGCCTGGCGGGGAGGTCGCGGTGGATGTCCCACAGCGTTTGGGGTTCGGCCTCAGGCAACAGTTTGGCCTCCTCCGCAGGCGGGGGAGGGTGACTGATGGGGATATAGTAGCCCCGGCCCGGCCCGTCGCTCAGGGCGATGCCGACCAGGTCCGCCATGAGCGGGTCCAGGCTGGTCGTCTCCACATCCACAGCAATGGCGGGGGCGCGGGCCAGGCGGTCGGCCAGGGCGCGCAGGCTGCCCTCATCGGCGATCAACTGGTAGGCTGCTGCTCCGGCGGGCGGTTGGGGCGTTTCGGGCCGCTCCGGGCCGAACAGCGAGAGTTGGTGGAGATCGGCGGAGAAGGCGGTGGGCAGGCGGTCCACCAGGGAACGGAATTCCAGTTCGCGCAGCAAGGCGATCACGCGCTCCGGGTCGTAGGGTTTGACGCGGCAGCGGTCCAGGTCCAGGCGCACGCCTGGCACGTCGCGGCGGATGGTGACCAGCTTTTTGCTCAGGAAGGCGGCCTCGCGGCCTTGCGCCAGAGCAGTCTTGTAGCGATCCGGCTTGATCTCCTCCAGGTGGGCGTAGATATTCTCCAGCGAACCGTACTTTTGCAAGAGCTGTGCTGCGCCTTTCTCGCCGATGCCGCTGACGCCGGGGATGTTGTCGCTCTTGTCGCCGATGAGCGCCTTGAGGTCAATGAGTTGCTCCGGCGTGAGGCCATAGCGCTCCTGGATGGCGGCAACGTCGTAGATGACGGTGTCGGAGAAACGCCAGCGGGAGGTGAGCACGCGGGTGTGCTCATCCACAAGCTGCAGGGCGTCGCTGTCGCCGGTGACGATCAGCGTCTCCAGCCCGGCCTCTTTCGCCTGCTGGGCCAGCGTGCCCAGCACATCGTCGGCCTCATAGCCGGGGACGGTGTAAATGGGGATGTTGAAGGCCTCCAGGACCTCATAAATGCGGCTGACCTGGTGGGTGAAGTCATCGGGCGCGGCGATGCGTTGGGCCTTATACGCCTGGTAAGCGTCGTGGCGGAAGGTGCGACCGACATCAAAGGTGACGGCGATGTAGTCCGGTTGCTCGTCGCGCAGGACGTTGAGCAGCATGGAGGTGAAGCCGTACACCGCGTTGGTCGGCTCACCGCGCGCCGTGCGCAACTCCTGCGGCAGGGCGTGATAGGCGCGGTAGGCCAGCGCATGCCCATCTATCAGAACGAGTTTATTGCCCGCCATCGTAACCCCATGTTAGCACGAAAGGGCCGAAAATGCGAACTGCCCTCTCACCTCACAGCTCAATGATAGAACGTTCGTTCCATCCTGTCAAGAGGTGAGCAGAGCCTGGGGTGCATTTCAAATTTGGGGGTGACTCTGCCCCCACCCCACCCCCACAGAGGGGGGAGGGGGTAATGCCTGTTCCCTTCCCCGTCCAGGGGGAGGGGCAGGGAGGGGGTAACGACTGACCGCCACAGGGGCAGGCACAAGGCCTACCCCTGTGGCGGATATTTCGCAACGAGCCTTGCGCTTTATTTCCTCCTAGCCGAGCGATGCCAGGAAATCCGCGATGGCCTGGGCGACAGCGGCGGGCTGCTCCAGCGCCACCATGTGGCCGCTGCCCTCAATGAGACGCAAACGGGCGCCGGGGATGTGCTCGGCCAGGTAGCTCAGGTATTTGGGTGGCGTCATCTGATCGGCGCTCCCACCGATGACCAGCGTGGGAAGCCGGATGCGCCCCAGCTCGGTGAGCACATCAAAGGCGTTGCAGGCCAGGTAATCGCCCCGCAGCACGTCGGGCCGGGTTTCCAGAAGACGCGCCCGGCCCAGGCGCACCAGTTGCATTGGCGCGCCAGGCCCATACTCGTGCGCGATGATCCAGTCCACTGCACGGACAGGATCGCTGGCCAGGGCTTCCAACAACTCCGGTGCCACGCGCAGCCGCCCACCTGTCGCCACCAGGACGATCCCGGCCAGCCGCGCCGGGTCATGGATGGCCATGTCCTGGACGATGGCGCCGCCCATAGAATGGCCCACCAGGACGACGCGGGACAGGTTGAGCGCATCCAGGAAGGCGCGGACGACCGCCCGATAGGCGCCGATGGCGTCCCGGCCTGCGCCACCGGAGCGCCCGTGTCCGGGCAGGTCCAGCGCCAGCAGGCGCACATCGGGCAGGCGGCGCACCTCGGCGGGCCAGTCCAGATGGCTGCCCCCGGCGCCGTGGATGAGCACCACCACCGGGCCGCGCTGCAACGCCCCGCGATGTTCGGCGTAGAAGAGCTTTTCGTCGTTCAGGGTGAGATAGGGCATAGGCAGATATACTGGCCTATGGACTGCCGAGCCCAGCACCGGGTTTTAACCCGGTTAGCTTCAGCAGCCCACAGGCATCCAGTGAACGGTCAGGGCGCGTCTCGCATGATGAGCGAGAGAAAGAGATACTGGAAGGGCTGGTGCGGGTCGGTGAAGGGGTCGCCGGTGGTTTTGATGCGGCTGTCCCACCACATGGGCAACACCCGGTCGTTCTTCGCCGCCAGGCCCGCGTAGTCGCCGATGAAGGTGTATGGTTGCGCGGCCTGATCCGCCACGGCGACCTCCATCCAGGTCGCGCCTTCATCCGTTGAATACGCCACATACCACTTGTGCTGAAAATTGTTGGGGTCTTCGCGGCGGTCGTGCCAGCCCACCCAGATCGTGCCATTCGGGGCAACGTCCATCCAGGGATAGTACTGGTCTTTGCCCAAGGGGTCGGTGTTGATGCGCATAGGCGCGGTCCAGGTGACGCCACCGTCGGTAGATTTCCGGAATAACGTATCGCTATGGTACCCCGTGCCGCCGGCGCAGGTGTAGGCCGTCTCCAGGTCGCCACCGGAATAGACCATGTAGACGATGTTGGGGTTGGTGGGGTGGACGCCCATGATTGGGTGGCTGCGCGAGCGGAAGTACTGGCCCCCGGAGTTGATGCAGAAGACGCCGCGCCCGGCCTGCGTGGACAGGCACACGCCGCCCTGACGGATAGGCAGCACCGTTTGCGCCCAGGTGGCCCCGCCATCGGTGGACCGGGCCACAACGTTCTCCACGCCCGCGTTGCAGCCCGCAGCCGAGTTCAGGTACTGCTGGAAGCCGACATAGATCGTGCCGTTGGAGGCCACGCGCGGCTGGCTGGATTGTTCATAGCCCTGGGCCGGGGGCGGCCCGCCGATGGGGAAGCGCGCCGTCCAGGTCACGCCCTCATCGGTGGAGTACACGCCATAGATGCGGCCATTGCCGGTGAAATCGGTGTACGTCACGTACACCCGCCCCCGATAGGGGCTGGCCGCCCCATTGTCCACGACGATGTTCTGGCGGTCCACCGAGCCTGACACGGCAGTGTAGCGCGCACTCCAGGTCACGCCGTTGTCAGTGGATTTGATCACATAGGCCGCAGACGGGCTGGTATCCAGGACGGTCACATAGGCTTTGCCATCCCAGGAATATGACACGCCGGGGTCACAGCAGGCCGTTGTGCCGATGGGCGCATCAAACGCGGTCCAGGTCGCACCGCCATCCGACGTCCGGTAAATGCCCACGCCCGCCGCCAGATAGTCGTTGGAGGTGCCGATGGCGAAGAGCGAATTCATGGGATGGATGTCAATCTGGAATTCGTTCTGCTGGCTGTTGAAGCTGGGGTTGGACATGCGCACATCGGCGCCCCAGGCTGGCGAGAACAGCGACAGCAGGCCATCCACTTGAGTCGGGGGGAGCGCGCCCTGCAGCCGCTGCTCGTACTCCGCTGTCCAGCGGTTGTCCACCATGCCGTGATAGCGCTCCAGCCACGCCTGCGTATAAGGCACTTCCTCGGATACCGAGGTCTCGGCCTGGCGCGCCGATACGATAAAGCCTGCCGGGATAAGCACGGCGAGCGCCAGAGCAAGGAGAAGAAACCCGAAATGTTTAGACATAGCCTCCCCTCAAAGTAAGAATATTGGCGCCTGGGCCGCGAGCCGGGACCCACCCGGCCGGGTGGGGGCAGCCCTGGGCTACCGGCACCGGACGGCTGCCCCGGGTGAACCAGGGAGCAGGGACCGCCGGGTTGCGATAGCCAAGGAGTATAGCACAAAACAGCAGGTAAGGGCAGGGCCAGGCCCTGCCCTTACCCCCTCCCCCATCCAGGGAGGGGGAATATATAACCCTCCCCCTGTTGTGGGGGAGGGTTGGGGTGGAGGGGAGGGGCGCACGGCTGTGCGCCCCTACAGGCCGCACCGTAAACGGTGCGGTGTTTCCCCCACGCATTCGGAGCACCCCACGTGAACGGCGGGGCGTTTCTCTCGCGCTGGCCGAGGGACGGCGATGCGGGGATGTGCGTCCCTGTGTCTAAACAAGATGGAGCAAAGTACCATTGTCAAGGGTCGGGCCTCATGCTACGCTCCTAAAAAGCATATGCCCAGCCCGCTTTCCAGAGATGATCCTACTCTGCCTTGCCGCCGTCTCAGAGAGGAGCATTGAACCTTGAGGGACCTGCGCAGCGGCGCGTTTCAACTGACGGCTTTGAGCGGCCCGTTGGATGGCCTGACCGTTGTGATCCACCAGTGGCCGGTCACGATCGGACGCAGCACCGAAAATACGGTCGCCCTCCAGCTTGATGTGTGGGCCTCGCGCCAGCATGCCCGCCTGGATTACCAGGATGGGCAGGTGTGGCTGGAGGACATGGGCGACCTGAACGTCACCGCCGTGGGCCGACAATTGGTGCGGGGGCGCGTGCCGCTGGCGCCCGAAAGCACGTTCCGCGTCGGGCATACCTTGATCCGCCTGGAACGGGTAAAGGAGGAGGCCCAGGCCAGACCGCACACACACCCGGACACTGACGGCAACCCCCTGGATTCCAGCCAGTTCAGCCCCGCCGTCCGCCAGATCATCGTCACGGCGATAGCAGAGTCCGCCCGGATGCGGCACTACTACCTGGGCGTGGAGCACCTGTTCATCGCCGCCAGCCAGCCGGGCCATGCGCTCACCCAGGCGCTGCTCCACCTGGGCCTCCAGCCGGACCTGATTCAGGCCAGGCTGCGCGTGGAGGCCGGCCCCGGCAACCTGCGCCGCCCCTGGCAGGGGATCATCCTCACGCCCCGCGCCGACCGCCTGCTGGCCCGCCTGGCCGGTGCACGCACCACGCCCCCCGCCTCGCCGGTCAGCGAAGCAGAGTTGGCCAGCGCCATTCTGGACGACCCCGACGCCCTACCGACCCGCTGGCTACGCCAGCAGGGCTATGACCCCGCCGCGCTCCGCGCCCTGCTCCAGGAGGCGCTTCCCCTGGCGCCTAAGCCAGTTCGCGCTCGCGACGCGGAACCGCGGTGATGAGCTGGCCGAACTTGCGGTACTCGTCCAGGCGGCACGAGTTGACCAGGCGCCCCTCAAACACGGTCATGTCCGGGCAACTGTCGCACATATCCACGCGGCCATCCGGCAGGAGGTCCGGCGCCTGGACGATGGCCACGCTGACGCCATAGACGCGGCGGAAGGGGTTGCGTAGCCAGCGCTTAAAAGCGCGGCGCACGTTGGGGTCAAACAGCCCCAGCAAAAAGGAGAGATACCCCGGCGCGCTCCCCTTCAAATAGACGAAATAGGTGCCGAACAGGAAGTGGTGCATGATCTGGGTGAACTCCATGGATTTCTTCCCGATGGAGCCCAGGACCTCGTCTCCGGCGCAGAGCATGTAGCCGTCCAGCCATTTGAACGAGTCATGCGTTTGCGTCCCGCCCAGATAGCCCGAGGCATCGTACTCCGGGAAGTTTTCCTTGATCCAGGCATAGACATCGGTGGACTTGATGCCGATGTCCTCCGGCGCGTCATCGGTGACGTAGCCCAGGGTGTCATCGTCAAGCTGGATAGGCTCGCCGCCGACGAAGTAATCCACATTGGCCACGCGGGCGCCGCGATAGGTGATGAAGGTGGCGCCGCCGACCTTTCCCCGATTCTTCAGCACCCAGCGGAGCACGTCGGGGATATAGGGGAAGTTCTCGCGGTACACGGTCATGCCGAAGCCCGCCGGCGGCAGGCCCACCTCCGCCACCATGTCGGCGTAATACTGGCGCAGCTCACATAGCTCAATCTCATTCTTGCCCGTCCATTTGGGGCGCTTCTGCAGCGAATCAATGTGAAAACCGATGCCCGTGAGGCCGGCACGCTTGAGAGCGCGCAGCAGGTCCTCCGTCAGGCGGACGCCGTTGGTCAGGATGAAGGACTTCAGGCCCTGGCGGGTGATGAAGTCCACGATCTCCACAATCTCCGGGTGGATGAGGGCCTCGCCGCCAGCGAGGGAGATGTTGTCCACGTTGCGCCAGCGCTTCATGAAGAGGACCTCTTCTTTGATCTCGGCCAGCGGCTTGTGCCCCACGAGCTTCTGCCGATAGCAGCCCTTGCAGTGGATGTTACAGATGTCGGTGACCTCCACCCAGCCAATGGGGTTGTCGTTCAGCGACCAGGGGAAACGGTAGAGATCGCGTTTGTCCGGTATCATGCTCGGCCTCCTTCGTGTTGTGATGGCGAATAACAGCCGCCATTATAAAGCGGAGGCGGGGTTTGTCAAATCACAATTTTGACCTTTTAAGGCGAAATTCTCCGAATATTTTTAAGGCGCCGTTCCGAATCAGCGGCCTGGCCCTATTGACAGCGGAGCAGGAAAACCGCTATACTCAGAACAAATGTTCTCAGAGGAAAGGAGAAAACACCATGCCCCATCCCTTCGTTCACGTGGAGATCGGCACACGCGCTATTGACCGCTCACGTCGCTTTTATGAGACGGCCTTCGGCTGGAACATCCGCTATCAGGCCAGGGCCGAGGCGGAGGCGCCCTACGGCCTGATTGACACCGGCCAGGCGCCCGGCGGCGGCATCTTCCAGGCGGGCGCGGAGCAGCCGCTGGATGTGACCGTCTATATCGGCAGCGATGACCTCCAGGAGACGCTAAGCAAGATTGAGGCCGCTGGCGGGCGCACGCTTATGCCGCCGACGGAAGTGCCCGGCGAAGGCTGGTTCGCGCTGTTCGCCGACCCGGATGGGAATACCCTGGGGTTGTGGAAGAGCACGAACCCTGCTTAAGCCCTGACGCGGGGCAAGGTCGCCATCCGCCGGGTCTTGTGGGGTATAGGGCCCGGCGGATGGTTTCGCATGGCCCGGCTATGGATGGAGGTGCTGATGGGCGGGCCTGGGTGAGGCCGTAGACTTGACCCCCGTTGGAACTGATGTACCCCCCTCTGCTCCGAGTGCGGCTGAGGCGCGGGCTACATGATTAGGGCTGCGGCTTCTGCCCCTCCAGGAAGCATGTCAGCCCTTCCACGATCCCCGCGGCGATGTTATCTGCCTCGCGGGTCAGGATGTCCCGGTCCAGGTAAAGGAAGCCCGTCTCAATGATCGCCGCCGGTGTCGTGGGGGCGATCTCAAAGAAGCCGTGATAATCGGTCATGTCGTAGGTGATGCTCCCGGCGTGGAAAGGCAGGCCGGTGCGCCGGGCATAGTGCTGGATCAGGCAGTCCACCAGCCGGCTGTCTTGATCGGCCGTGGAGCGGTGCGCGGCAGAAGCCACCTTGAAGCCGGTGGCCTCGTCGTTCACGTACTCGCACGAATCGGCGTGAATGGAGAGGAGGGCGTTGGCACGATAGCCTGTCAGGCGCGTATCAAACTCCTCCAACAGGTCCACCTGGTAGCCCAGGCGCTCCAGTTGGCGCCGGACGCGGCGGGCAATGTCCAGGTTTACGGAGACCTCGGTCAGGCCATCCGCACACACCGCGCCTGAGTCGTTGCCCCAATGGCCGGCAATGATGCCGATATGGCCCAGGTGCGGCGTCAGGGGCGCCGTAGGCAGCGGCGTGGGGGCGCCACCCGCCCCGAATGAACTCCTGTCGGGCCGGGTCAGAGCGTACACCGCCAGCAGGCCGATGGCCAGCGTTATCAGGGCGAACAGGCTGCGCCAGAGTGCCTCTCGCGCCGGACTGCCGTTGTGGGCCTGTCTCTTTTTCCCTGAACGTTTTTGTGCCTGGGGTGGCCTGGCCATGAAGGACGAAGGATTATGCGGCGCCGCAGGGTTCGCTTAAGAGGGGCGAGGCCACCGGCACTGCCAGCAGGCGCCGATATACCTCCACGATCTGATCGGCGATGTGTGGCCAGGCATAACTCTGGGCGTAGGCCACCGCCTGACGGCCCAATCGCTGGCGTAGCTCCGGGTCGCTCAGGAGCAACACGATCTTATCCGCCAGCGCCTGAGGATCGCGATAAGGGACGTGAAAGCCGGTTTGCCCGTTCTTCACCAGGTAGGCCAGCCCGCCCACCTCAGAGGCGATCACCGGCGTGCCACAGGCCATCGCCTCCAGCGCCACCAGCCCGAACGATTCATAATGCGAGGGGACGATCACAATGTCGGCAGCGGTGTAATAATCGGGCAGGGTATCCTGGTCTTTGGCGCCGAGGAACGTGACCACATCGCCGATGCCCAGTTCCTGGCGCAAGGCCAGCAGGCGGGTCATCTCCTCGTTTTCAGTCACTCCTCCTGGTCCGAGGTTGCCGCCAATAATCACCAGGCACAGCCTGAGCCTCCGATCCGGCGATTGGCCCATAATGCGGGCGACGGCCTGCAACAGCGTATCAATCCCCTTCAGGGGGTCAATACGCCCGACAAACAGGAGCATGGCATCCTCGGGCAGCACGCCGATGCGCGCCCTGGCTTCGGCGCGAGGCAGCGGGCGGAAGTGGGTCACATCCACGCCGGGCGGGATAATTGCGATGCGCTCCGGATCGGCCCCGTATAGCCACATCAGTTGGGCCTTCTCCGCCGGGGTGGCCGCGATCAGGGCATCGGCCTGGCACACGACATCGGTCTCTACAGCGATGCGCAGGTCGCTCTCGTACTCCTCCGGGCGCAGCGCCACGCGGTTCTTCATATGGCCGAGCGTGTGAAACATCTGGATGAAGGGGACATGCCAGACCTCCCGCAGTTGCTGGGCGACACAGCCGGAGAGCCAGTAATGGCTGTGGATGATGTCGTAGCGCAGGCCCTGGCGTGCGGCAAAGTCGGCCACGCGCCAGGTGAATTCCGGCAGGTGAGCGTAGATGGCCTCTTTGTGGATAGGCGCTTCAGGCCCCGCCGGGATGTGAATCACGCGCCCGTTAGGGCCCAGGGCCTGGCTGATATACGGGACTGTGGGGTCTTGGGAGCGGGTGAACACGTCCACATGGATGCCGCGTCGCCCCAGTTCGCGGCTGAGGTCGCGGACGTACACGTTCATGCCCCCGGTTTCTTTGCCCCCCAGCGTGGCCAGCGGGCAGGTGTGCACGCTGAGCATCGCCACGCGTTGGATGGGCGCTCGCACCCCATCTCCTTGAGATCGCGTCACCGGTCTCTCCTTAGGACAGAGGACGGAGGACAGACGACGGACGATCGTTCCCCGTCTTTCGTCCTCCGTCCTCCGTCTTCTATGAAAATTATAACGTCCGGCGGGTCAGGAGGCAAACCCGTAGGGGCGCCCTACTAGAACCACTCCTGCCGCAGGTCATTTTCGCTCCAACCGTAGCGCCCGATGAGAGGGACAAACATGACCGGGGCGAGTTGCTCTATGCTCCAGTGGTCATCCTGGCGCGTGACGCGGGTGAGCACCTGGCCGTGCAGCCCCCCAATGGGGATGACCAGGCGTCCCCCCTCGGCCAATTGGGCCTTAAGCGGCCAGGGGACCTCAGGGGCAGCCGCCGCGACGAGGATAGCGTCAAAGGGGGCCTGGTCGGGCAGGCCCTGGCTGCCGTCGCCGGCCAGGATCTCCACATTATGGTAGCCAAGCTGGGCCAGGATCTGGCCGGCGCGTTCGGCCAGTTCGGCATGGCGCTCAATGCTGAAAACCTGTCTAGCCAAGCGGCTGAGGATGGCCGTCTGATAGCCGGAGCCGGTGCCCACCTCCAGCACGACCTCGTGGCCGCGCAGGCGCAGCGCCTGCGTCATCAGCGCCACGATGTAAGGTTGGGAGATGGTTTGGTCATGGCCGATGGGCAGGGGGCTATCGCGGTAGGCTTTATCGCGAACCTCTTCGGGCACGAAGAGATGGCGTGGCACCTCGCTCATGACCTTGAGCACCAGCGGATCGGTAATATCGCGGGCCACGAGTTGTTCGCGCACCATGCGCTCGCGCAGGACATCGTAATTGGGGCTTTTGCGCGGCACGCCCCCTCCTTCCGGGTGATCCCAACCATTATAGCATGGATGCGCCAGGGGTTGTAGGGGCGACGCGCCGCGTCGCCCCTACACGGATATTGTCATAGCCCCTTGCTGCAGTACAATAGCCGGCCTGGCAGGAGGGCCTGGCGGAGATGGAATACAAACTGGCTATTCTCGGTTTCGGCATCGTCGGGCGGGAGTTCGCCCGGCTGCTCCAGCGCAAATCGGATGAACTGGCGCGGGACTACGGCCTGACCTGGCGGGTCACCGGCCTGGCCACGCGCCGCCTGGGGATGGCCTGCGATCCGGCAGGGCTGGACCTGGAGGCGGCGCTCAGCGCCGCCCAGGCTGGCCAAAGGCTGGAGGCGTTGCATTCCGGGCCACCGCTTGGGGATGCCTTTGATTTCATCGCCCGCTGCGGCGCGGACGTGCTGTTTGAGACCACCGTGCTCAACCCGCAGACCGGCCAGCCAGCGCTGGATCACGTGCGCGCCGCCCTGAACGCCGGAATGCACGTGATCACCGCCAACAAAGGGCCGCTGGCCTTCGCCTACCGCGAACTGCTCGGTCTGGCGCGCCGGCAGGGAAAAGCCTTCCTGTTTGAGTCCACCGTCATGGATGGCGCCCCGGTCTTCAGCCTGGCCCGCGATGCCCTCCTGGGCGCGAACGTCCTCGGCTTTCGCGGCATCCTCAACAGCACGACCAACTTCATCCTGACCCACATGGAAGCGGGCCACAGCTTTGACGAAGCGGTGCGCCAGGCCCAGGCCATGGGCATCGCCGAGGCCGACCCCTCGCTGGACGTGGATGGCTGGGATGCGGCCACCAAGACCGCCATCCTGGCGACGGTGCTCATGGGCGCAGAGGTCACACCTGCCCAGGTTGAGCGGGTCGGCATCCGCCAGGTGAGGCCGGAGCACGTGCAAGCGGCGCGGATGGCGGGGCGGCGGATCAAGCTCGTCTGCCGGGCCGGATGGCAGGCTGGGCGGCTGGTGGCCCGCGTCGCGCCTGAAGAGGTGCCTGCCGATGACCTGCTGGCCTCCATTCACGGCACCTCCAGCGCCCTGTCGCTGTACACCGATACCCTTAAGCAACTCACTATTGTAGAGCACGACCCCGGCCCGGCGCAGACGGCCTATGGCCTTCTCCGCGACCTGCTCGCCATCGCCCGCCAGGAGCGCAGGGCGACCGCAGGCCAGCGCGTTTGACATAGCCCCCGTTCTCCATTAGAATCGCCTCAGGCCTGGCCCGATTGGAGAGCATTAGAGATATGGACGATGAACAGAGGTCCCCTCTTGCCCTGGATGAGGGCAGCCCAACGGTTGAAGACAATGGGCATTCAGCCGAGCGCATCGCGCCTCCCCCTGTGGCGCCTGAGATGAGCGCAAGCCCCCAGCCTGTACCTGCCCCTCCCGGTGAACCCACGCCCTCGGCGCCGCCAGACGAAGCGGGAACGCCAGCCGCCCCAATCACCCCAGGCCCGCAGGTGCGGCGCATCCAGAGGCGCCGCCTGAACCCGGCCTTGCTGGAGGGCCCCGATGTCATCGTCATCCGCCGCAGCACACTGTACGGGGGCATCTTCATCGCCGTTGTCTTCTTTCTGCTGGGCCTGCTGGTGGGCCGGTATGTCCTCCCTGTAGGGGGTAGCGCCGGAGCAGAAACCGGCAGCCTGATGGAGGCCCTGGGGGTGAGCGCGGATGAACCCGCCTGGGGCCCGGCGGACGCCAGGATCGTGATCATTGAGTACTCCGACTTCCAGTGCCCCTACTGCAAGATGTTCATGGAGAACACCTACGCCCGCCTGCGGCAGATGTATAGCGATCAGGTGCGCTTCATCTACCGTGACTTCCCGCTGGACAGTATTCACCCGCGAGCGCGACCCGCGGCGGAGGCGGCCCAGTGCGCCCACGAACAGGGCAAATTCTGGGAGTATCACGATCTCCTCTTCGCTAACCAGCAGGCCCTGGAGACCGACGACCTGAAGCGCTACGCGCAACAACTCGGCCTGGATATGGAGCAATTCAACACCTGTGTGGACACGCGCAAGTATCAGGCCAGCGTGGAGGCCGATGTCCAGGCTGGCCTGCGCCAGAACGTCACCGGCACGCCGACCTTCTTCATCAACGGCCAGGCGCTCGTCGGCGCCCAACCCCTGGAGGCGTTCCAGGCCGTGATTGCCCAGCTCACCAGGGCGGGAGATTAGCCTGTGCACCTATGCGGCGTTGGTTTGCGGTCTGGCTGATCGCCCTGTCCTCCACCCTGCTCGTCGGCTGTGAGTGCGGCCCGCCGACGGTGACCATCCGCTGGGTGACGGAGAGCGAGTTCAACACAGCGGGGTTCAACCTGTACCGGGCGGAGCGCGAGGAAGGGCCTTACGACGTCAAAGTGAACGACCGCCTGATCCCGGCCAGGGATGACCCGGCGTTAGGCGGGGAGTACGTGTACACCGACACGCAGGTCATCGCCGGGCGGACGTACTATTACCGGCTGGAGGAGGTTGAAAAGGACGGCAGCGTCAGGGCGCTGCGCACGACCAAAGTGGAGGTGGGGTCGGGCTGTAGATTGTGGCCTTGACCCGGCCAGGATAGCGCTTGACTTTTACAAATGATGTTCATCCAGAACGTGGGCCAGTTTGACCCCCGCGCCCGCTTCCAGGTGCACGCCGGAGGCGGCGCACTGTGGCTGGCCGACGACGCCCTGTGGCTCACCCTGCTCAAGCCCGCATCCCCCCAACCCCCTGCTCCCACACGCGGAGAGAGCCAACTCCCCTCTCCCTCTAAGGGGAGAGGGGTTGGGGGTGAGGGTGTCCATCTCAGGCTGCGCTTCCTGGGGGCCAACCCCCAGCCTCGTATAGAGCCCTTCCACCGGCTGGAGACGCACGTGTCCTACTTCCTGGGCCACGACCCAACCAAGTGGCATGCGGATGTGCCCGTGTGGGGCGGGGTGCGCTATGTGGGGCTGTATCCGGGGGTGGACCTGGAGTTGAGCGGGGGGGGGCGCTGGGCCTGGCGGCTGCTGGCGGGGGCGGGGGCCGACCTGAGCGCGGTGCGGCTGGGGGTGGCGGGGGCGGAGCGTGTGGCGGTGGAAGGGGACAGCCTGCGGCTGGACACGGCCATCGGCCCGCTGGCGTTGCCGCCGCTGCTCACCAGCGACGGCACAGCTTGGCAGCCGGTCAGTGGGGGTGATGGCATCCGCTTTGCGCCTCAGCCTTCCCCTCTGCTCCCCGTATCCCTCGACCGCCTGCCCGGCACGCCCGGTGACCTGGTCTACTCCCTCCGCTTCGGGGGCAATAACACCGATGTCGGTAACAGTATTGCAGTGGATGCCAGCGGGGCAGCCTATGTCACCGGCCTCACAACGTCGCCCGATTTCCCCACCACCCCAGGCGCGTTCCAAACGACTTATGGCGGTGGCCCCGACAAGGAACGGATCATGTCCATGCCATTGCCTCGCCTGCGGGTTATCCACATTGTGCTCTTTATTTGCCCGCTGACCATCATCCTGCTGGGCTGGTGGCTGGCCCAGGCATCGTTCACCGTCACGCCAACCACCTACGCGCCGTTGGCGGTGAAGAACCTCTCCTCCAAGCGCGGCTGCGCCGGGGCGAGCTATGTCCCCGACCTGGATTATCTGGGTGCCACCTGGTTCTACGGTTGGGGACCCGACTGGCCCTGGCTTTTCCACTGGGATCCGCCAGGTAATTCCTATGGTGCCAATCCCCATAATGCCTACCAGTTCGTGCCCATGCTGTGGTGCTGGTGGCAATTGGATACTCAAGTGCCGACCGTATATCGTGACGGGCCGGTCTTGCTGTGGAATGAGCCTGCCGATCCCGGCAGCACGCAGTGCGGCCAACACTACCTAGGCGGGCCTGACCGGTGGGAAGGCACGCTGTGGCCCACTCCAGGCCCAGGCACGCCAACGCCGACCCCCTGAACCCATGCATGCGCATCAGGCCACTTGCGCGATTTTAAATTTGTGCTATGATTTGAGCACCAATGGCCGAGATCCCCATTTCCATCGCCGAGATACCTGTACACCTGCTCATTGACGATGGGGGGACGGCGGAGCGCGTGCGCCAGCATTATGCTGCCTTCCTGGACCAGGGAGGGCAGCCCCCGGCGTTGACGCTCAGCGTTGTGGTGCGTGCAGGGGCCCGGTTCATTCCCATTGAGCCTGGGCCGTGGATCATGAACATCACTCACCGGGCCGGCCGGATCGCGTTTGAATCCTACCTGGAGGCCGGTGAGGCCGACCTTAACAAGGGGACAGGGCAGGTCGTCATGGCCCCCGAGGGCAGCCTGGAGAACGTCCTGCGCGTCCTGTACGCCTGGCTGTGTCTGCGGCAGGGAGGGCTGCTCCTGCACGCGGCAGGGGTCATCCGCAATGGCAAGGGCTATGCCTTCTTCGGCCCCTCCGGCGCGGGCAAGACCACGACCACGCGCCTGTCCGAAGGGATCGCTCAGACCCTCAGCGATGACCTGGTGATCATTCGCTGCGTGAACGGGCGCTATATCCTCTACGGCGTCCCCTTTCGCGGCGAGATGGCCGACGCGCCCCGATGGAACGCCCAGGCCCCACTCACTGGGCTGTTCCGGTTGCGCCAGGCCCAGCGCCACGCGGTCGTGCCGCTCACCCCGGCGGAGGGGGTGGCCGAACTCGTGGCCGCCGCGCCGTTTGTGGTGGCGGACCCGACGGCGGCGGTGGAGTTGATCAACGTGTGCAGCGCGCTCACGGCGGCGGTGCCGGTGCGCGCCCTACACTTCCGGCGCGATGCCGGCTTTTGGAGTGTGATTGATGCAAGCGTATAATCTTTATCCGGCACCGCATCCTCAGACCGCCGGTCGTGTTATAGATGGTGAAGCCGTCCTGCTTTTAGCCGAGACCAACGAGATCCAGGTGCTCAACCCGGTCGGCTCGCGCATCTTTGAGCTGGCCGATGGCCAGCACACGCTGGCCGAGATTGCGTCCATCTTGACAGAGGAGTATAATGTGGACTTCCATCAGGCCCTGGCGGATGTGAGCGAGTTCGTCCAGCAGCTTGTGGACAGCCAGGTGCTGGTGCTTTATGACCAACCCAGGACAGGCGCATAAATGACCGAACCCTGCGTCGTCACCAACGAGGCCACCGATCGCTACCAGGCGATCCTGCTCAAGAGCCAGAACCAGCACCGGCTCGTCGGGGTGCACTGGGAGCTGACCTACCGCTGTAACGAGAAGTGCACCCACTGCTACCTGGACGTGCTGGCGCCGGGCGCGAAGATCCCAGGGGAACTGACGCTGGAGGAGGCCAAGCGCGTCATTGACGAACTGGCCGAACTCGGCGCGCTGACGATCACCTTCTCCGGCGGCGAGGTCCTCGTCCACAAGGATTTCTTTGAGATCGCCGCCTATGCCCGCAAGCGTGGCTTCGCCATCCGCCTGTTCACCAATGGCATCCTGATCAAGCCGGAGGTGGCCGATAAGATCGCCGCGCTGCGCCCGGTCATGGTGGAACTGAGCCTCTACGGCGCGGATGCGGAGACCCACGACCAGATCACGCAGGTCCCCGGCTCGTTCCATCTGACCGTGCGCGCCGCGCGCCTGCTGCGGGAGCGCGGCGTCAAGGTCACGCTGAAGGCGCCGATCATGCGCGAGAACTGGCAGCAAATGGAGGCCATGCGGGCGCTGGCTGCCGAGATCGGCGCGGGCTTTCAATACGACATCACCATCGTGCCTAAGCACACCGGCGACCGTGCGCCGCTCAAGCACCGCTTGACGGACAACGAGATGCTGGAGGTGTTCCGGCGCGAATTGGGGCCAGACTCGTGGCATCTGTTGCCGTACCGCGAGGACTATCGCTTCTGCGGCATCGGGCTGACCAGCCTGACCATTGGACCCTACGGGGAGGTGTTCTCCTGCGTCGGGGCGCGAGTCTCTGCTGGCAACGTGCGTGAGCAGCCGCTGGCGGCCATCTGGCGCGAGAACCCCATCTGGCAGGAATTGTCCAGCCTGACCCTGGGCAACCTGCCGGTGTGTGCACGCTGTGAACTGCGCCAGTATTGTGTGCGCTGCCATGGAAACGCGGCGTTTGAGGACGGCGACATGTTGGGGTGCTCCTCTGTCGCCTATCGGGAGGCGCGATTGCGCCGACAAGCTCTCCTGGAGAAAGGAGTGAACTCATGGAGCAACAGGTGAAGGAGAAGAAGCCTTACGAGAAGCCGCAGGTCGTTCACCGGCAGGTGCTGGAGGCCATCGCCGGTGCCTGCCAGGCCTCGGACCCGGTGAACGGCAAGGCCGGCGCGCCCTGCACCGTCATCAACAGCTAGGGCGAAGCGGCTTGCGCAGCGCCCTACTGCCCCGCACGGGGTCAGGCTGGCGGGTCGCTGCGCAATACAAGGTGGGCCGGACAGGGCTGCGCGCGCCAACGCCATGCCCGGCCCGCCCCATCAGGGGCGCACGGCCGTGCGCCCCACAAGAGTCGGCGGTGGCGTATGTTCAATCCCCACAGGCTGCTCACGTGAACATGGGCGCCGCCAGCGGCTCAGGTCGCCCGTAGAAGGTGCGTGCCGGGTTGCCGGACCCCGTCGGGGAAATGGACCGTCACTCAGGGTCAGGGGGTGACCGCCCGGCCACCGGGTTAAAGCTCGGTGCCGGGTTGTGGTCCTTTCCTTTCGCCTGTCATGAGCAGGGGTCGGGTGAGGGCCCCCCGGTCCCTGCTCATGATTGGGGTGTGTCAAACATAACACGTCAAACGTAAGCCACGTTTGACGTTTGACGCCAGAAGGGAATTCGTAGCGTGCCTTGAATACTACGCTTCGGGGTGGAGCGGAGGGCGGCCGCAGCACCCAGGTGTTCACCGGGCTAGGGGAGGTAGCCCGCAACAATTGGGTTTTGACGGCAACGGCCCTCGCTCTGCTGGGGGGCGCCGTATTCGGGCCCATGCTGGGTGATTTCTTCTGGCTGGACGACCTCACCTGGCTGTACGCTATCCAGAGTACGCCGCCCGGCCAACGCCTATTGGCAGCCTTCCTGCCCCCCTTCCCTGTTCGCCCCGTCGCCTTCTTAACGTTCGGCCTGCTCGTGCCCCTGTGCGGCTGCGAACCCGCCGGCTATCGCGCCGTCAGCCTGGGGCTGCATATCGTCAACGGCCTGCTCGTGTACGCCTTTGCCCGGCGGCTGCTCGGCGACCGCAGGCCGGCGCTGGCGGCGACGCTCATTTGGTTCGTCTATCCGGCCCACCGCTGGGCCGTGTTGTGGATCGCGGACCTGGCGGGGTTGCTCCTGACGGCCTTCGCCCTCACCAGCCTGCTCCTTTTCTGGCGCGCCCTGGAAGCCCCAAGCGGCACAGCCCGGCGCCTGTATTATGGGCTGGCGCTGGCGACCTTTGTCCTGGCCCTGCTCTCTAAGGAGAGCAGCCCCACCCTGGCCTTCCTGTTCCCGGCGCTGGCCTGGATGGCCCAGCCGGCCCTCCGCGCCCCAGGAAAGACAGGGGACGGAGGACGACAGACAAGGGAGGACGAGAGGGGGAAGCTTATCCATCTTCCATCTTCCGTCGGACGCTTTGCGCCCGTCCTGCCTGTCTTCGTGCTCACCGGCCTTTACCTGGTGATGCAGGGGCTGGCCTATCAGACCCGCCCCGGCGCGGAGGGTTATGCGCTGCTTTCGCCTCAACGCACGGCGGGAAACCTGAGCAAAGCGCTCATTTTCCTTGTTAACCCTTTTATCCCGTTTAATCTGCTGAACACGATGCACGTCGGCGCCGCCGTGGCGCTCGCCAGCGCGGTCGCAGTGGTGGGGGGGCTGGCCGTGGGACGCTGGGGGCGGCGCGAGGGCTGGTTCTTAAGCGCCTGGGTGGTGTTGACGCTGTTGCCGGTCGCCCTGGCTGCAGGCTTCCTGGCGCCGTTCCGCGGGCGCTATCTGTATCTGGTGAGCATCGGCTACATTCTGCTGCTGACCTGGCTGATCTGGCCCATTGTGCGCCATTTCTCGTCCATTATGAGTCGTCCGCCAACCGCCATGCGCCCGCTGGCGGCGGGCGCGTTGGCCCTCCTGCTGATTGGCCTGGCGGCGTTCAACATGGGCCAGCAGAGCATCGTCCGCGATGACCCCATCAACGCCTTGCGCCGTTGGACGTGGGGTGGTATCATGGGGTGCCCAGCCACAGAAGCGATGCGCGCCCGTGAGCGATCCTGGGAGGGGGCCGACTTCCGACGGGCGGCTCAGGGATTTGACCAGCTCGCCTTGCAGACACAATTGACTGCCATAGACGTTCTCAGCCGTGGGCTGGCCTACGAACTGGCCGGCGATCCGGCGCATGCGGCGGCAGACTATCGCGCAGGGCTGGCGCTGGTGCCACCCACCGGCTTTGATTCGCGCAGTGTGAGCGGCGGATATTATGCACCGTACGAGCGGATCGCGTCATATGTGCAGACCCGACTGGATGCGCTAGAGAGGACGGAGGACAGATAGAGGACGGATATTCCGTCGTCCGTCCTCCGTCACAGAGTCATGGAGGAACACATGCGACATCATACGGTCTTGATCCGACTCTTCGCTTGCCTGGCGATTCTCGCGCTTGTGCCCGGCGGGGCCGGCTTGCAGGCACAGGTCGCTACGCCTGCGGTTGGGTCTGGCCCGGCGCCCGCGCCGCTCACGGCCCAGGCCGACGATGGCGCACGCCTGCTGCGCTCAGACGACGGGGCGGTGATCTTTGAGGTGACCGTGCCCCCGCTCACCGCCCGGCCGGTGACGCTTGGCGGCGAGACCTATCAGGCATTGTCCATCCCCGGCTACGGCCTGACAGGCGAGTCGGGTGCACCGGCGCTGCCCATACGGGGTTGGACGCTGGGCGTGCCGCCCGGCGCAGACATCGCGCTGAAGGTGCTGGAGGCCGAGAGCGTGGAACGCAGCCTGGGGCGCGTCCAGCCTGTGGAGACTATCCACTTCCAGCCGTCCTTTACCGGCGGCCTGCCGGACTACACCACCGAGGTCGTCCCCGATGCCGCTGTCTATGCCCGCGATGCCTTCATCCCGGAGACACCCGTGACCCTGGGCGCACCTGCCTGGCTGCGCGATCAGCGCATCGTGCAGGTGGCGGTGCAGCCGGTGCAAGTCAACCCGGCGCAGGGCCGGGCGCGTGCCTACTCACGCTTCGTCATTCAGCTCAGCTTCACCTATCCCCAGGGTCGCCCGGTGTTGCAGCCGCGCCCGGAGAGCGCGGCATACGAACGGCTGCTCCAGGCCACGCTGCTCAACTACGCCTCAGCCCGGGCCTGGCGCACGCGAGCCGAGGGGCCGACGACGCCGGCGCTGCCCTCCTGCACACAAACCACCGGGTTTAGTGGCGCGACCCTGTATAAGATCAGCGTGAGCCAGGACGGCATCCACCAACTGACCTATGAGGCGCTCCAGGCCGCCGGTGTGCCGGTGACCACCATCAACCCGCGCACCTTCAAACTGTGCGACGCCGGGAGCGAAGTCGCCCTCCTGGAGGAGGGGGACGGCGACACAGCCTTTGAGCCGGGCGAGAAGCTGATCTTCTATGGCCGCAAGGCCACCACGCGCTACACCGACACGAATATCTACTGGCTGGCCTGGGGCGGCGCGAACGGCCAACGCATGCAGATGATAAATGGCACGCCTGGCGGCGCGGCGGTCATGCCCAACTACACCACCACCCTCCACCTGGAGGAGAATCACGCTTATTATAGCTATATCCCTGCGGCCCTGGGCAATGACCCGCCCTACTCCACGCACGATCACTGGTTCTGGGATGTGTTTGGCTACGATTATCAAGGGATACCGGACACGCGGACGTACACAGCCACGCTGAGCCAGGCGGTGACCTCCGGTTACACGCCGGTGTTGACCCTCTCTTTATGGGCCGGGGGGTCCACTTACTCCGCCAGAGTGCGGCTCTACGTCAACAACCAGACGCAATCGGGTTGGGAGTGGTCGTGGGGGGGCAGCCCGGGGAACCAATGGCTGCTGCGCCAGGTGATGCTGGACCCGGCCTGGCTGAGGGATGGCCCGAATACCATTCGGCTTCAGGCCCTGTCGTCGGCCAGCCCTGTCTATACCGTTGCTACCGACTGGTTTGAGATCACCTACAAGCGGCCGTTTGTGGCCCTGAATGACCGCCTCACGTTCGGCTCGCCTGGGGGGACCTGGCGCTATCGGATTGGCGGCTTCAGCAGTGCCCCCATCACGGCCTTTGAGGTGACCGACCCCACCCAGCCCAAGTTCATCAGCCTGTCCGGCCAGGGGCCTTACCCCTACCGGCTGTATCTACCGCTGATCGTGGGCGGTGGTCAAGGCGGAGCCAGCTCGTTTGAGTTCCAGACGACGGCCAGCGGCCCGGTGACTTATACCGTCCAATCCACCGCGCAGTATCTGACACCCGGGATCAGCTCTGACACCCCCTCCAATCTCCATGCGCCGGCGGATGTGGACTACATTATCCTTGTGCCTGCCGCGTTAAACACCAGCGCACTGACCCCCCTGGTGACTCTGCGCCAGAATCAAGGCCTGACGGTGCGGATCGTAACCCTGGAGGACGTGTACGACGAATTCAGCGACGGCGAGATCCACCCCCAGGGTATCCATGACTTCTTCTGGTACGCCTATCAGAATTGGAACGCCCCGACATACGCACTGCTTGTGGGCGACGGGCACTACGACTTCAAGAATTACCTGGGCACGAACGCGCCCAACCTGATGCCGCCCTACCTGGTCAATGTGGACTCCTGGCAGGGGGAGTCGCCGGCGGACAATCGCTACGTCAGCAACCCGCCGAGTTATATCTCCTCCACCTTGCCCTTCATGTCCATCGGCCGCTTGCCGGTCAACAGCACGGCGGAGCTAACCAGGCTGGTTAATAAGATCGTGAGCTATGAGTCTGGCTCGCCCGCCCCCTGGCAGCATCAAATGGCGTTTGTGAGCGATAATGGCCTGGGGGTGGGGGTGCCTCCTCCTTACTGCAACCAGGACCCGGCGGGCAATTTCTACGACTCCAGTGACCAGATCATCGCCAACCCTGTCCTCTATTGGCAGCCAGGACAACCTGTGGATCGCATCTACTACGACCCGAACGACTGCTATCCTGGCCTGCCGCAGTACACGACGCCGGAAGAGGTCAGAACGGCGCTTCTCAGTGAGATCAACGCCGGGCGTATCTTCGTTAACTATTATGGACATGGTGGGACTCAGTACTGGGCACATGAACAACTCTTCTCCTTAAGTGTGGTGGCCTCGCTGACCAATACGGATCGCCTGCCGGTGATGCTGCCCATGACCTGTCTGGTGGGCAACTTCGTCCAGCCGCAGGCCAATGGGCAGTCGCTGGAGGAGGCGATGATCCGGAGGGATGGCGGAGGCTCAGTGGCCGCCTATACGCCCACCGGCCTCCAGGTGAACACGGCCCACCACTTCCTGAATGAGGGCTTCTACGACACCCTGTTCGGCCAGGGGGTGCGCTCGGTGGGCCTGCTGGCCGACGCGGGCAAGGCCAGGCTGACGTATGCCTTTGACCTGATTGACACCTATGTGGTCATGGGCGACCCGGCCACACAGGTGCAGATTGCGTTTGGGCCTTAAAGGGGCTGTGAATAGAGTGCTTAACGGATTGTCCGACGAGGCGAAGGTCACCGGGTGGGTGCGCCAGCAGGTGGCCCTGGGGACGCCGTTGCGCTTTCGCGTCACCAGCGACAGCATGGCCCCGCTGATCGCGCCGGGCGACGAGGTCGTCGTGGCCGCCGCGCCACCTGAGACGTTGCGCCCCGGCGACTTGGTGGTCGCTGGGGTGCCGGGCGGGCCTTTTGTGGTGCACCGGCTGATTGCCCTCCGTCGCCAAGGCGAGGTCCTCTGGTTGATCACGCAGGGCGACCGCAGCGCTGCCCCGGACCCGGCCTGGGCAGCAGAGGCCCTCATCGGGCGGGTGGTGGCCGTGGTGCGCGCCGGGCGGACGCTTGACCTTAGACGAGGCCGGGGGCGCGTTTTGGCGCAAGCGCAAGGCGCCCTGGCCCGGCTGGAGGCAGCGATTTATACATTGCTGCGCGGCGCGGCTTATCGTCTGCTCGGCGAGCGTATGCCCAGGCTGGGCCATGTTGTGCGGATGCCCTTCTGGGCGCTGGCGCGCCTGATCCTGCGCTGGCGCTCAGGATGACACGCATAGGGACTCAAATTGAGGTTATCACTCATGCAATCTGAGGGGGTTCAACATCATGCGTTGAGAAGCCGGCGCTGGCTGCGCTGGCTGGTCACGCTGCTGATCTGGGGCGTTGCGTTGGGCGTGGTGCGCCTGGCTACCGCCTCCGTCAGCCTGCTATACTTTCGGGGCACGCCCGGTGAGAACACGGTGTACCTGACCTGGGAGACCGGGAACGAGATCACGCTGGCTGGGTTCAACATCTGGCGCAGGCAGGAAGCAGCCACCCCTCTGCCTGGCGCGACCCCCGGCGTCAGGCTCAATCAGGGGGTAATTCCCCCGGCCAGCGGGGGCGCCCTGGGCGCAGTTTACTGGTTCACCGACACAACCGTTGTCAATGGCACCTCGTACTGGTACCGCATAGAATGGCTGGATACCCAGCCCGGTGGGAACGACTTCCGCGAGAACGAAAACAACCCACTCGTGCCGGGGGGCACGCCACCGCCGACGAGGACGCCCGCGCCGCCCCCACCACCGCCGGTCACGTCCACGCCGGAGCCGACGAACACGCCTGGGCCAGCGCCGACGGCGACCGCCACGTCGCCCCTGCCGCCTACGGCCACCCTGCCCGGCGCCACAGCAACCGCCACAGCCACGGCCACCCAGTTCGTGCCGCCGACGTTCACCTCGCCGCTGGCCACTCCACCGCCCACAGGCACACCGCCGCTGGCCTCGCCCACCGCCCTGATCCCGCCGACCCAGCCTATCGGCCCCTCGCCCACGGCCGGCGGCCCCGGCCCTGGGCAGCCCACCATCACTCCCATCCTGGCGACCCGCGTCCTGCCCCTCGGCTCCCCGACGCCCCTCATCGGGGCGCAACGCGGCACCCTCTCCCCCGGTGCGCGGGCGACGGCGACGGCGCGGGCCATCGCCAGGGCGCAAAGCGGTCAGCAGCCGGGGACTCAGACTGTCGGGCCGGCGGAGCCGGGCGACCGTCGCCTGGGCCTTATCCTGATCGGCGTCTCCCTGATAGGGCTGATGGGGCTGGGTGGCCTGGGCTACCTCTTCTGGCGGTGGTCGCGGCCGGCGACACCGCCGGGCGCGCCGCCGGCCGGGCCCGCTGGCCTGATCGGGCCGCCGCCCCCGCCTGAGCCGCCACCCTCTGAGCCAGAGCCACCCACCTGGGAGGAACGCGATTGGCGCCGCCCTGGATCACCATCGGAGTAGGAGCGGCTTTCAGCCGCGACTTACGCCGCACCTTGTCGTGGCTCCGGTCGTGGCTAAAGCCCCTCCTGCTCGTCCTGCCCCTGGTCATCGCGCTGGCTGCGCTTGGGGCGCTCATCGCCGCCCGCGCCCGTGATGGGCTGAATGAGGGGCGCCCGTCTGGGGCAGCTATCCCTGTCGGCAGCGATCCGATCAAGATCGCGGTGACCGAGGACGGGCTGTATGCTGTCCGAATTGCCCTGGGCGGGACCGAGCCATCGGCGTTGCGCTTGACGCTGCGCGGTCGTGAGGTCCCCTTCCTCCTGGCTGGCGAGGACAATGCGCCCATGCTGATCTTCTATGGCCAGGCCAACCGGGGCATCTACAGCGCGGCCAATGTGTATTGGCTTAGGGCAGAGGGGAGCGGTGTGCGCATGGAGGAGCGGGACGCGCCGCCGCCGGGCGCCCCCGCCGCGGATGGGCTGGCGCGGCTGCGGCTGGAAGAGGACCGCCTGTACCACGCCTTGCCCGCGCCGGGCGAGGACCACTGGCTATGGGAAGCGCTGTATGCCCCCGCCACACTCACGCGCACGCTGACCCTGCCCCACCTGGCCGCCGGCGAGGGCAGGCTTGTCGTCGCCCTCTGGTCGGGCACAAATGCCGCCGTCAATCCGGACCACCACCTGCGCATCCACCTGAATGGGCATGTCCTGGCCGATGAACGCTGGGATAGCATCACGACGCGGCTGATCACGGCGACCGTGCCCCCCGGCGTGCTGCGTGAGGGGGAGAATACACTCAGCCTGGAGGCCGTCGGCGACACCGGCGCGCCGGTGGACCAGGTCTTCCTGAATTGGGTCCAGCTTGACTACCCGCGCCACCTGAACGCGGCGGAGGGCGCCCTGGCCTTCAGCAGCGCAGCTTCCGCTTACCATCTCAGCGGGTTCAGTGAAGATGCCTTCGTGCTGGACATCACCGATCCCGACCGCCCGCTGCGGCTGAAGGGCCGGGCGACGGGCGATGGGCTGGCCTTCGGCAGCGTGGCGAATGGCCTGCGGCGCTACCTGGTGGCCTCTGTTTCGGCACTGCGCTCCCCCGCGTCGGTCACGCCGGCGCGTGCGCCTAAGTTAAAGGACGAGGCTGGCGGCGCCGATTATCTGGTCATCGCCCCGGATGCCTTCGCCGAGGCGCTCCAGCCCTTGCTGGACTGGCGCGAGCGTCAGGGCTTGCGCGTGCGCCGGGTCAGCCCGGAGGAGATTTACGATGCCTACAACTACGGCATGAAGGACACCCAGGCGATCCGCGACTTCCTGCGCGATGCCCATGCCCGCTGGCAGCCCGCGCCGCGCTTTATCCTGCTCGTGGGCGACGCCTCCTACGATTACAAGCACATCCTGCGGGCCACACAGCAGGATATTGTCCCCACCCGCCTGGTGTACACCACCTTCGCCGGTGATACGGCCAGCGACACCTGGTATGCCGAGGATGATCAGGGCAGGCCGCTATTCGCCATTGGCCGCCTGCCCGCCCAGACGCCGGAGCAGGTCAAGACGATGGTGAGCAAGATCATCGCCTACGAGCAGGCCCCCGCCGCCGACTGGCAGCGGCGCGCTCTGGTCGTCGCGGATAACGAGGACCCTGCATTTGAGAGCCTGAACGAGCAACTGATCAACAGCCTGCCATCCGGCTACACCGCCGAGCGCGTGTATTTCAGCCAGGCGCCCTCGGGCGAGGCCGGGCAACTCCACCAGGCGGTGGTAGAGGCGTTTAATCGGGGCCTGGTCCTGGTGAATTACATCGGCCACGGTAGCCTGGACGTGTGGGGCGAGGAGCAGGCGCTGACCGTGAAGAATGTCGCCGACCTGAAAAACGGCGACCGCCTGCCCATCCTGACGGCCTATACCTGCCTGAACGGCTTCTTCCACCACCCCCAGGCGACATCGCTGGCCGAGGCGCTCCTGTGGCAGCGGGGCGGCGGCATCGTAGGCGCGGTCGTACCCAGCGGGCGTTCGCTCACCTCGCAGCAGGCACCGCTGGCCCAGGCGTTCACCACCGCGCTCTTCTCCCCCGACGTGTCCACGCTGGGGGAGGCCCTGCAGCGCGCTCAGGAAACACCCCTGCCCGATGGCAGCACGCCTCTTGAAGTTATCCGGACGTTTAACCTCCTGGGAGACCCTGCGCTGAGGTTCATCAAGTAGGGAACTCACATGCGCGCGTTGATCACAGGCGGCGCAGGCTTCATCGGCAGCCACCTGGCCGAGGCCTGGAGCGCCGCTGGGGGCAGCGTTACCGTGATAGACGACCTCTCCAGCGGGCGGCTGGAGAACCTAGCGGCCCTGACCGGACAGGCGGGGTTCCGCTTTGTCCAGGCCTCCATCCTGGACGGGGCGGCCCTGGAGCCGCTGGTGGCCCAAAGCGACGTGGTCTTCCATCTGGCGGCGGCGGTGGGGGTGGAGTTGGTGCTGCGCTCGCCCCTGCGCGTGATTGAGACGAATGTGCTGGGCACGCACCGGGTCCTTCAGGCGGCGGCGCGGCACGGCGTCAAGGTGCTGCTGGCCTCCTCCTCGGAGGTATATGGCAAGAGCGAGCGCGTGCCCTACCGCGAGGACGACGACCGCGTGCTGGGGCCGACGACGCGGGGGCGCTGGGTGTACGCCGAGACGAAGGCGCTGGACGAATTCTTGGCGCTGGGCTATGCCCAGGAAATGGGCCTGCCAGTGGTGATCTGTCGGCTGTTTAACACCGTCGGCCCGCGCCAGTCCGGGCGCTACGGCATGGTTGTGCCCCGCCTGGTGGGCCAGGCATTGCGCGGCGAAGCCATGACCGTGTACGGCGACGGGGGACAGACACGCTGCTTCTGCCACGTGCGCGACGTGGTGCGGGCGCTGATCCTGCTGGCCAGGGCGCCCTCTACAGTGGGAGGGGTGTATAATATCGGCAGCCAGGAGGAGGTGACCATCCTGGCGCTGGCCGAGCGTATCAAGGCACTCAGCGGCAGCCGCTCCCAGATCGTGCTCGTGCCCTACGAGCAGGCGTACGGCGCGGGCTATGAGGACACGCGCCGCCGCCTGCCCGACATCAGCCGCATCCGCGCCGCGGTGGGCTGGCAGCCGGAGTTGGGGCTGGACGACATCTTGCGCGAGGTGATCGCGGACGTGCGCAGAGGACAGCGGATAGGGAGCGGATGAGCGAATAGGAGCTGAGCGCTGAGCGCTTTTGCTGTGAGAGTCCATGCAACGTCGTGATGCTTTTCTAGGGGTGCTGGCCCTGATCGTCCTGTGGCAACTGCTGGCCTGGGCAGTGGGGCAGCCCATCCTGCCGCCGCCGGGGCAGGTGCTCCTGGTCTTCCTCCAGGAGTTGCCCGGCGAGTTGGGGCGACATATCCTGGTGAGCGCGGGCCGGGTGATCGCCAGCATCGCGCTGGCGGTGGCGCTGGCCGTGCCCGCCGGGCTGGGGCTGGGCCAGATCAAGGCGCTCAACCGCATCTTCGCCCCGCTCATTTACGTCGTCTATCCCATCCCCAAGATCGTCTTCCTGCCGGTCATCTTCATCCTCTTCCGCGCCGGTGAACTCTCGCGCATCATCCTGATCACCTTCTTCCTCTTCTTCCAGGTCTTGGTGCTGGTGCGCGACGAGGCCGCCGGGCTGCGCCCGGAGCTGATCCAGTCGGTGCGCTCGCTGGGGGCGGGGCGGCGGGCGCTGTTTCGCTTCGTCTATCTCCCGGCCTCGCTGCCGGCGGTGCTGAGCGCACTGCGTATCTCGGTGGGCACGGCCATCGCCGTCCTGTACATCTCTGAAGGCTACGCCACCAGTTCCGGCCTGGGCTATTACATCGTGACCGAAAGCTGGGGGCGGCTGGCCTACACCGAGATGTACGCCGGTGTAGTGGCGATGAGCCTGCTGGGGCTGGCGTTGTACTTCGTCGTGGACGCGCTTGACCGGCGGCTGTGCCCCTGGCGGGTGGCGACGTAACAGGATGGCCCTCACCCCTGAGCAGAAACATCCCCGTGCGGTCCAGGACATGTTTGCCCGCATCGCCGGGCGCTATGACCTGATGAACCGGCTGATGACCGCCGGGCGTGACCAGGCCTGGCGGCGGCGCGTGGTGGACCTGGCCGCGCTCCCGTCCGGAGGCTGCCTGCTTGACCTGGGCAGCGGCACGGGGGCGATCGCCTTTGAGGCGCTGCGTCGGAGGCCTGATGCGCTGGTTGTAGGGGCGGATTTCACCCTGGAGATGATGCGCCTGGGGCAGCGCCGGGCCGCGCCCACCCCCGCCTGGGTGGGCGCAGATGCCCTGCGGCTGCCCTTCCCCGAGAATACGTTTGATGCGGTGACCAGCGGCTTCCTGATGCGGAACGTCGTGGACGTGGAGGCAGGGTTCGCCGAGCAGCGTCGCGTGGTGAAGCCGGGCGGGCGCGTGGTCTGCCTGGAGACCAGCCCACCGCCGGATAACGCCCTGCGCCCATTCATTGACTTCTACCTGCAGCGGGTGATCCCCGTGCTGGGACACCTGGTCACGGGCCAGGCCGAGGCCTACCGCTACCTGCCCGCCTCCACGCGGGCCTTCTTGACACCAGAGGCGCTTGGGGCGATCATGGAGGGGGTGGGGCTGCGGCAGGTGCGCTATGAACGATGGATGTTCGGGACGGTCACCATCCTGGTGGGGGTGAAATGAGTAAACGCCTGGTTGTGGGCATCACCGGTGCGAGCGGGGTGATCTACGGGATTCGCCTGCTGGAGGTGCTGCGCGCCAGCGACGTGGTGGAGACGCACCTGGTCATCAGCCCGGCGGCGAAGGCGACTATCGCGCAGGAGACCGATTGGAAGGTGAGCGCGGTGGAGGCGCTGGCCGATCGTGTGTACGACACCCGCGACATCGGCGCAGCCATCGCCTCCGGCTCGTTCGCCACCGTGGGCATGGTCATCATCCCCTGTTCCATCAAGACGCTCTCCGCCGTCGCCCATAGTTATAGCGCCGACCTGATCAGCCGCGCGGCTGATGTGACCCTCAAAGAGGGCCGCCCGCTCGTCCTGGTGGTGCGCGAGACGCCGTTGCACCTGGGCCACCTGCGCCTGATGCTGCGGGCGGCGGAGGCCGGTGCGGTGATTTTCCCGCCTGTGCCCGCCTGGTATGGCCGCCCCAAGACGCTGGACGAGGTGATCAACGGCACGGTGGGGCGGGTGCTTTTACGGCTGGGCCTGGACAACACGCTGTACACACGTTGGGAGGGCATGTCGGGCAACGTATGAGGGATGACCTGCGCCGCCGCGTGGCTAACTACCTGGCCCGACACACCACGCTGACGCTGGCGACGCTGGGGTCAGATGGCCGGCCTCAGGCTGCGCCGCTGTTCTACGCCAGTGATGCCCATCTGAACCTGATTTTCCTCTCCTCCCCCGATAGCCGCCATAGCCGCAACCTGGCCCGCAATCCGGCGGCGGCTGCCGCAATCTACGACGAGGTATGGGAGTGGCAGGCGATCCGCGGCGTGCAGATAGAGGGCCAGGTGGAGCGGCTGGAGGGCGAGGCACGCCAGGCAGCGCTGGCGCTCTATCGGACCAAGTACCCATTTATCGCCGAATTCGCGCCCCAGGTGGAGGCGAGTGTGCTGTACCGGCTGCGCCCGCGCTGGCTGCGCTACATAGATAACAGCGTCGCCTTCGGCTGGCGCGAGGAAATGGAGTTGGATGCGCCTTGAAGGGCCAGGATTGGACGGGGCTGCTTCTGGCTGTGGCTCTGGGCGCGGCGCTGCGGCTGGTGGCGCTGGACCGCCTGCCGCCTGGCCTGTACCACGATGAGGCCTTCAATGGCCTGGACGCGCTGCGCGTTCTGGAAGGCGACCGCCCTATCTACTTTCCCGCTAACAATGGCCGCGAGCCGCTGTATATCTACTTGGTGGCGGGTGCGATCGCCTGGCTGGGGCGCACGCCGGGCGCGGTGCGGCTGCCTGCCGCCATCGCCGGCACACTCACTATCGCCGCTGCTTACGGATTGGCCAGGGCGCTGTACAACCGGCGCGTGGCCTTCTTCACCGCCATGATTACGGCGACAACACTCTGGCCGGTGGCCTTGAGCCGCCAGGGCTTTCGCGCCGCGCTCTTGCCGCTCCTGATCGCGCTGTGCCTGTGGCAGGCGGCCCGTGCCTGGCGGGGGCAACACCTGCGCGACTGGGCGCTGGCCGGTGGGCTGTATGGTCTGAGCTTCTACACCTATCTCGCCGCCCGGTTGACGCCGCTCGTCCTGCTGCTCTTCGGGCTATATCTGGCCTGGGCCGGGCGCCTGCGCCGCCTGTGGCCGGGCGCGCTGGTGGCAGGGCTGACGGCGACCCTGGTGGCCCTGCCGCTGGCGCTGTATGCGCTGAACCACGCAGACATCTTCTTCACCCGCACCATGCAGGTCTCACTCTTCAACCCGGCGATTCACGGCGGCGACCTGCCCGGCGCCCTGATGCGCCAGGTCGGGCGGGCGCTGGGTATGTTCACGCTGCACGGTGCCGACGAAGTGCGCCACAACGTCCCTGGGCGACCGGTATTTGACCCGGCGATGTCGCTAGCGTTTCTGCTGGGCGTCTGGCTGGCGTTGGGCCGCGCCATTGGAGGGCGGGGGGGGACGGAACCGGGCTTTAGCCCGGTACTGGGCCGTCCCCGGCGGAGGACGGAGGACAGGGGGCAGAGAAGCCTTCGTCCTCATCTGGACGCTGGGGATGCTGGCGCCAACGATTTTAAGCGAAGGTGCGCCGGATTTCCTGCGTGCGGCGGGGGTGATGCCCACTGTGTTCATTTTGCCCGCGCTGGGGCTGGAGGCCATGTGGACGTTGGTGACACCACGCCTGGGGCGCCCTTTGGCCTCGGCATTACTGGCCGCTTTGCTCCTGCTGAGCACCGGGCTGACACTACGCGACTATTTTGGCCCGTCTTACGCGGCAAGTACGGCCTTGTACGATGCCTTTGACGGCCCCGCAGCCGATCTGGTGCTGCGCATCAACCGTTTTCTGGGGGCAGGCTGGCAGGGCGGCCTGCGCGTGGAGAACACCCTCCCACAGCCGGGACGGCAGGTCATTCTGGACCGGCGGCTGTGGGTCTTCTCGGAGACGGTCCCGTTCCTGTGCGCTATGGCACCAGGGCCGAACTCCGCGCTCACGGTGCTCACTGACCTCGCATCCCCTCCCCCACAATCGGGAGGGAGGGCCTGGCTGGTTGTGCTCGTGCCGACGGAGGCGCGGAGCGCTATGGCGCTTCTGCCCCAGGGGGTGCAACTGCGGGCGGAAAACGGGCCGATGGTAGGCGGCCTGGTGGGGGTGGAGCCATTCCAGTTGTATGTGGCTTACCAGGCCCAACCGGCTGAAGTAGGGGCGAGTTTGGAACCCGCCCCTACGCCGTTGGCCCGCTTTGCTCAGCCGATTGAGTTGCTGCGGGCATCTGTGCGGCCTGAAGGCCCTCAGAGGCTACGGGTGACGCTACTATGGGCAGCGCGCGGGCCTATCGCCACAGATTACGCCGCCTTCGTCCACCTGCTGGCCCATGGCGAAATCGTGGCCCAGGATGACGGCTTTCCAGCCCCCGGGCTGTTGCCCACCTCGTGGTGGCGGCCCGGCGACCGGATTGAGGACGAGCACGTAGTGACACTTCCCTCCAATCTGGCCTCCGATTGGAGCATTGAGGTAGGGCTGTATGAATTGGAGACGTTGGAGCGGGTAGTCGTTGTGGACGAGAACGGGCAACCTATCGCTGATAAGGTGTGGCTGCGGTGACGCAGTATATCAGTAGTCAGACGACAGATGACAGATGAGAGTCAGCCAGCTAGTCAGCGCATCGGCGTGCCACAGGGGGCAGAGGCGGATAAAGCTGCGCTGCGCGGCCTGCCCAGCCTGGTCTGGCGCTTCGGCCAGGAGCGGCGGCTGCGCCTGATCGCGGCATATGCCCACCTGGAGAACGCGCGTATCCTGGTGGATGGCTGCGGCATCGGCACGTACGTGGCGCAGTTACGTGCCTTCAGCCCCAGCGTCTACGGGCTGGACATTGACGCTGAGCGCGTGGAGATGGGAGCGCGCAGGCTGCCGGGCCTGCTGCAGGTGGCAGATGCGGAGCGGCTGCCCTTCGCCGACGATACGTTTGATGTGATCCTGTCGCACGAGGTCATTGAGCACGTGCCCGATGACCGCGCTGCGGCGGTGGAGATGGCCCGTGTGCTGCGGCCAGGGGGACGCATCGTGCTGTTCTGCCCCAACCGCTGGTACCCCTTTGAGACGCATGGCTTCTACTGGCGCGGTCGCTATCACTTCGGTAACATCCCGCTGATCAACTACTTGCCGCGCCGCTGGCGTGACCGGCTGGCGCCGCATGTGCGCACCTACACCAGCGGCGACCTGCGCCGCCTGTTCGCCGGGTTGCCGCTGCGGGTCGTTTATCATACACAGATCATGGCCGGCTATGACAACATCGTGGCCCGCCACCCCAGGCTGGGGAAGCTGCTGCGCACCACCACCTACGCCGCCGAGCACACGCCGCTGCGCGTGCTGGGCCTGTCGCACTTCCTGGTGCTGGAGAAGCGGCTCACGACAGAGGACAGAAAGTCCTCCGTGCCCTGAAGAGCCAGGGCTGAAGCCCGGTACCGGGTAGCCCTCACCCTCGGCCCCCCTGCAGTGTGGGAGAAGGGAGGGGAAGAGGTGGGGACAAGGGCTGTTCCTGCGCTGCCGGGAACGGCACAGGCATCTTTTACAGCCTTAAGAGAGGAGGGATATATCGCTCTCCCTCCAATTGCGACCAAAGTCGCAGCCGATTTTGGGCCAATGGTCGTATGAATTTACGACTTCCTTCTCTGGATTTCCGCCCTCTCTGCCTGCTATAATGGAAGTGCTCTGCTGCAAACAGAAGCGAAAGGCGTTCCACATTGGGGATAGGGAGAACTCCACCGTTTACGGTGGAGCGTACAGCCGTGTAAGGGCACGGCGCGCCGCGCCCCCAGCCGCACCGTAAACGGTGCGGTGATCCGATGCCTACTGTTTACAGCTATCTTTGCAACAGAGCATAATGAAATCGTAAGATGCTTCGTTTAACGACAGGGAGTGCAACTGGCATCTCAGCCTATTTCAGGAGAAGCAGGATGTCCAGACTGAGACACTGGTTGCATTTGATGCTCATCCTCATGGGGTTGGCGCTTTTGACGGAGCAACTCGTGGCCCGCGGGGCGGGGTTGGAAGGCGGAGCAGGCCAAGGTGCACAACACGCAGCCTCCCCCGCACGTGAGGCCACTCCCGTCCCAGGTGACGCCTGGCGATTTGACACCTGGACTGGCTACGAGTCGGGCCGCTACCTGGAGGGGGTCGTCTCGGCAGACCTGAACGCTGACGGTGCTCCAGATGTGGCCTGGGCGCGCAACGACTTCTTTAACAATACCATGAACGTCCAACTCAATCTTGGGGAGGGCACCCTGGGGACAGCCGTGGCCTACCCTGCCCAGCCACAATCCAATGATATCGCTGCCGGCGACCTGGATGGCGATGGCGATACCGACCTGGTCGTGATCAGCCAGGGGAACGATCTGGCCAATCACACTGTTGACCTGTATCTCAACAACGGACAGGGCAGCTTTATCCACCAGACGGCCGTCGGCGGGACCGGCCCGCGTAAGCTGGCCCTGGCCGACCTGGACAATGACGGCGACCTGGACCTGGCCATGACCAACTATTGGGCCAGCACCAATGACATCAGCGTCTTGAAAAATAACGGCAACGCCACCTTCACGCCGGAGACCCGCTACACAGTCGGCTTTCGGCCCTCTGGGATCACCGCTGCTGACCTGGACGGCGACAACGACCGCGACCTGGCTGTGGCACGGCAGGACGGGTCTACGCTGAAGGTCCATCTGCTGCTGAATGACGGCAATGCCGGTTTCTCCCTGGCTGCCACGCTGACCTTAAGCGTCGCTGCCTCCGATCCTGTCGTCGCCTCGGCAGACTGGGACGCGGATGGCGACCGTGACCTGGCTGTGGCTGCCATCGGCACAGACCAGGTCCACATCCTCTGGAATACTGGCAACCTGATGTTCTCGCCCCAGGTAATTTACACCAACGGGTTCTCGTCCTTTGAGCTGCGAGCGGCAGATACTGATGCAGACGGCGACACCGACCTGTTAAGCGCAGTCGGCTCAGGCCCTGCCGGGGCCGCATTGATGCTGCTCCCCAACCAGGGGAACGGCAGCTTTGGCTCCCCCGTGATGATTGAAGCGGGCAGTAACCCTCACGATGTGGATGTGGCGGACTATAACCGGGATGGGCGTCCCGACCTGGCTGTGGCGAATCGTACGACCACCACCGGCGGTATCCATCCTCAGCGGGCCGATGGCTCTTTCGCCATCCCGCCGATCTATCTGACCAACTCCCCCCTACCCTTAAGTGTGGCCAAAGCCGATTTTGATGGCGATGGGGATATAGATGTGGCCGAAGGGGACGGTGAGGTTTATCCCCCGGACACCGGCACAGTCAAGGTGATGCTCAACCAGGGTGATGGGAGCTTCGTTCTGGGGGATACCCTTCCCTCAGGGGGTGGATACGTGCGCTCTGTGTTCGCCTCCGATCTCAACGGCGACGGAGCGCTGGACCTGGTCTGGGCACCGGATGCCCCTCCCTATCCTTTCGTCTATGCCCTGAACAATGGGGATGGCACCTTCGGGCCTATCACTATCCAGAATATCCAGACGTGCGGTACGGGCCAGGCGACTACCGCCGATGTGGACAACGACGGCGACCAGGACGTCTTGGTGGCCAATAATCGCAGCGGCCCCTCCGCCTTTTGCGAGGCAGTCAGTCGCACAGTCCGCGTTGCCCTGAATAACGGCAATGGAACCTTCCAGGCCGACTATGGGGTGCAGGTCTTCCCTCTGCCAATGATGGCCATTGGCGCCGACCTGAACGGGGATGGTCTGACTGACATCGTGGCTTCCTCTGCCCAGGTCTCGGTGGCACTGGGTACCGGTGGAGGGCAGTTCGCGCCTCCGGTGATCTACGATGCCAGAGGCACGGAGTTGGCGGCCTCCGACCTGGACGCAGATGGTGACCTGGATATGGCCACCAGCGATGGCAGTACGGCGACAGCCTACGTCCTGCGGAACAACGGCAGCGGTCAATTCACCCAGATCACAGCTTATCCAGGGGAGATCATCTCCGGGTACGCCAACGGCATGGCGATTGACATCGGTGACCTAGACGGGGATGGCGCGCTGGACCTGGTGGTCTCCAACGGCTCCGGCAATAATGTCGGCGTGTATTTCGGTCATGGGGACGGCACCTTTGAGACCCAGCAGATCCGCTATGGAACGCATAACTGCCTGATAGACCTCAGTCTGGCGGATTTTAACGGGGACGGCCTGCTGGACATAGCAGGCCCGGCTTGCGTGGGGACCTCCTTTGTGACACCACGCGGTATCACTGTGCTGCTCAATCGGGGCAGCCTCCCCCCCACGCCCACACCCACGCCAGCGGGACGCTGCGCCAGCATTCCCCCCGACCCCTTCGGCTATCGGTGCGACGACACGGTGACCCGCCCCTGGATCAATGCCACGATCAATACAGGCATCATCGGTGACGACTGGATCATATCTATACCGATCGGCTTCAGCTTCAACTTCTACGGCCAGAGTTTCACCATCGTCAACGTCAGTTCCAACGGCAATCTGCAGTTCACTACCGGCAACACAGCCTATCTCAACACCTGCCCCCTGCCCAATACGGCTATGGGGCTGATGATCGCGCCCTTCTGGGATGACCTGTATCCGCCGGAAGGCGCAGGCATCTTTTACAGTGTGACCGGGACAGCGCCGAACCGGATATTCACGGTGGAATGGCGCAATATCCCCCACCGTGATGCAGCTTACACCGGAACTGGGATAACATTTGAAGTGCAATTAGAGGAGGGCACAGGGGACATCTACTTCCTGTACCAGGATGTGGACTTTGGCGACCCGACCCTGAACAACGGGGCCTCGGCCTCTGTGGGCATCCAGAACGGGGCAGCGGGCTATGCAGTGCAGTATAGCTGCAACCAGGCCGTGCTTAGCGCCGGGCGTGTAGTGCGTTTTTATCGTTTTGCTGGCCCAACAGCCACGCCCACGGCCACTGTGCCCGCCACATTGACGCCGACCCCCACGCGCACGGCGTCGCCCATCCCCACAGCGACCAACACGCCCCTGCCTACAACCACGCCCACGCCCACAGCCACGCCAGCAGCGGAATTCCGAGTGTTCCTGCCGCTGGTGCTGAAATGAGTAGGGGCACGGCACCGCCGTGCCCCTACGTCATCCGTCATGCGTCATCAAGGCTTGCAGGGCCTGCTTGAGCGAGGGTGTGTCGCGGAAGGGAATGGTATGCAGGCCCAAGGTGCGCGCGCCTTCAATATTCGCCGGGAAGTCGTCAATGAAGATGGCCTCATGCGGGGCGACGCCCAGTTGCCGCAACGCCTCCTGGTAGATGCGGGGGTCGGGTTTGGCCGCGCCCACCTCACAAGAGAGGATGAGGGCGTCAAACAAGCCGTCCAACCGCTGATGCTGGAGCGTGCTGCGCAGGCTGGGCCAGCAGTTGCTCAACAGGCCGGTCTTATAGCGCGGTCGCAGGTCACGGATCAGCGCGGCCAGTTCCGGATCGGCCTGGTCGCCGGCGAAGAAGTCAAACGTAAAGGCGGCGGCCTCCTCTGGCGAGAGGCCCAGACGTTGGGCCACCCAGCGCCAATGCTCGGCCTCGTCCAGCTTGCCGATAGCAGCCAGCCGGGCGGTCTCGCTCTCAAACACGATGCGGGCCAACTCGCCAACCTCCAGTCCCAGGCGTTGTGCCCAGGCACGACGCGGGCTATCATCCCACGTGCGTACCAGGACGCCCCCGTAATCTACTAGTACAGCGCGAAGTGTCATTTCAGTCGTCCGTCGTCACAGATGCAGCTCCGGGTCAATGGCCCCATCCACCACCATCCCATTATGCAGCCCCACCTCTTGAAACGTCAAGTGCAGGTGGATACCGGTAGAGTTCCCCGTCATCCCGGCGTGCCCCAAGGGAGTCTGGCCGGCTGTGACCTGCATGCCCTCTTCCACCAGGACATCGGCCATATGACCGTACCAGGACCTATATTCCTTGCCCAGGGTGGGGCGCAGGTCGTGATAGACGCGGGCATAAATGCCATAGCCGCTGCCAGGATCGGTCTTGCGCACCTTGTCCACCACGCCATCCAGGACAGGGATGATGACGTCGCCCTCGCGGGCATACAGGTCCAGCCCTTCATGGGGGCATAGCTGCGCGGCTCGCCATAGGGGTGGTTGATCTTGAGCAGGGGCGAAAAATTTTTCGCCCCTGCCAGCATGGGGTAGGTCAATCGCGGCTCTCTGGGGCCGGGTGGGGCGGGGGAAGTGACGCTCTTGGCCACATAGGCCACAACTTTGTAGAAGTCGCCTTCCTCCGCCTCAACGAAAAGGGCCTGGCCGCGGGGGATGTCGCCCATGTCCGAAGGTTCCGAGAGGTCTGGTGCTCGGCGCACGTTGATGAAGGTGTAGCCCGGCCCAGGGGTGGCATACACCACCTGGCGCTCAGGGGGGGGCGGGGGTGGAGGCTCTGGCTGCGGTTGGGGCTGACCGCTGACCCCTTCGGCAGGGAGGCCAGGTGATTCGGTTTATACACTCTGCGCTTCCTCAGCGCTGTTCGCGCCTCTGCGGTAAAACAAAGATGCTCCCTCCCCTATTAGAGGAGGGATGGGTGAGGGGTGCCTTGCCTCTCCCCCTGCTAAAATAGCGGCCCGGTGACTGGCTGTAGAGGGCCGGTGGCACGTCTGGCCCTTGCCGCATGGACCAGGACCTTCTGCGCCAGTTCCTGGTATTGGGTGGAGACCATATTCTGGGGATCGCTGATCACCAACGGCAGGCGGTGCTGTGCGGTGAGGAACATCGCTTCGGGCGCCGGCGAGAGGACTTGTGTCACGGGCCGGTTCACGGCCTCCTGGACCATCTGCACCGTCATCGTCTGGCTGGAGGGGGCACGGTTGATCATGACCAGATCAATATGATTGGCCCCGCCCCCTATCGTGCTGATAGCTTTCAAGGTCCTCTCTAACAGCGTGACTGTGAGCGGATGGGGGTCAAACGTCAGGATGACATGGTTGACCAGGCCGATCAAGGCCCGATTGACGGGGGTGAGGCCCGCGCCCAGGTCCAGCAGGACCAGGTCGGCCATGCGACGCAAGTGGTACAAAATGGCCTCGGCCAACGCAGGGGTCCAGGCGGGGGTGTTTTCCTGATGGAGTAAGGGAGCAAATAGCAACCGCAGCCCAGTGCTATGCGTGGCCAGCCAGTTCTCCACCAGCCGGGCGTTGATCTCCTCGGGCGAGGAGCGCAATAACATCCCCAGCCCCTCCATATGCCCCATGCCCAGCATGAAACTGGCCAGGCCCATGCCCGGTAACATCTCGGCCAGGATGGTGTTGACGGCGTGGGGCGGGCTGGCGCAACTAACCGCCAGGTTGACCGCCAGCGTGGTGGTCCCCAGGCCGCCTTTGACCCCCAGGATGCCCACGACGTGGGCGCTGCGGGCCAGGGCCGCCCGGATAGCCGCAGTCCGATTGAGGATGCCGTTGACCCGTGCGGACAGTTCACCCAAGTGGACGGGTTTGCTGACATACTCATCCGCGCCGGCTTCAAATCCGGCGATGCGGTCGGCCACTTCGTTCTTGGCGGTCAGGGAGATGATAGGGATGTGGCTGAGTTGGGGATCGGCGCGAAGCCGGCGGCAGACCTCATAGCCGTCCATGCCCGGCATCATGATGTCCAGCAGGATCAGGGCGGGCAAGACCGCGGCTGCTTTAGCTATCGCCTCCGGGCCGCTGGTAGCGGTGACCACTTCCAGGCCGTTTCGCTCCAGCACCAGCCCGATCAGCCTGGCGACATCAGGCTCATCGTCCACAATCAGAATCTTCTCTGCCATCCTCTGTCCTCCGTCCTTTGTAGCAGATTGGGGGGAGGGCGGTCAATAGCCTGGATGTCCTGGTGCTGTGCTATGATACTTGCATTAGAACGAGTGTTCGGGTATGATAGCTCCCAGCAGAGAGGGTTTTGTGGTACAATAAAGTTATGACTGCTCCTAAAGTCACCGCTGCGCCCCCCTTGGGTGTGACCGAGGCCATCTGGCGCGGATTAGAGATGGTGACGCGGCGGCCCTGGCTGATCGGGCCCTCAGTGCTGTTGGATGTGTTCTTATGGCTGGGGCCGCATCTGTCCATCAGGCGGCTGCTGCCCCGGCCAACGGAAGCCATGCCGGAGGCCCTGGCGCTGAGCCTGGCAACGTTACAGGAGATCGGCGAACAACTGAACCTGTTTTCACTGCTTGGCCCAGGGCCGCTGGGCATCCCCCGCCTGATGGGTATGCAGGGGCAGAGTGCACCCGACGGGATGGCAGCAGCGACAATTGACCTGACCAACCTGGGCCAGTTTGGCCTGGCGCTGCTCCTGCTGCCTCTGGTGGGTCTGCTGTTGGGGAGCGCCTATCTGGGCGCGATCGGCCAGGTGGTGCGCGATGGTCGGCTAGACCTGGCCAGGCTCTCTCGCCAGATATGGGGCATCTGGCTGCGGCTGGTGTTGCTTGTGGCCGGGGTGCTCAGCCTGCTCATCGCGCTGGCCCTGCCCTTATGGCTGGTTGCCATGGTCATGGCCCTATTTAGCGACACACTGGCCCTGATCGTCTGGCTGGTGTGGATGAGCATCGCCGTGTGGGTGATCATCTACCTGGGGTTCACTGTGCACGGTATCATCTTGCGCGGCGAAGGACTGCTGCGGGCCATGTGGGGGAGCGTCAAGCTGGTGCAATGGAGCCTGTCCTCCACACTGGGACTGTTCGCGGCGACAGCGGTGCTCAGCGCCGGATTGGGCGTGCTATTCAGCCTGCCAGGGCCAGATTCGTGGCTGGAACTGGCCGGGATCGGCGGCAATGCCTTTGTGAACACCGGTCTGGTGGCAGCGACCTTCATCTACTATCAGGACCGCTATCGCCGCTGGCAGGCGGCCCAGGCCGAACGGCCGGCCTATGCAAAACGTGAAACGTGAAGGAGAGTGGCATGAGCGCAACCGTACCGGCATACGAAGCCAGCGACATCCAGGTGTTGGAAGGGCTGGAAGCTGTCCGACGCCGCCCCGGCATGTATATCGGCAGCACCGACGTTAGAGGGCTTCACCACCTGATTTACGAAGTCGTGGATAACGCCATTGACGAGGCCCTGGCGGGGGCCTGCGACCGGATTGAGGTGACCATCCGCGCCGACGGCAGCGTCTCGGTAGTGGACAACGGGCGCGGCATTCCGGTGGAGAAGCACCCCCAGTTGGGGATACCCGCGCTGGAGATCGTCATGACCCGCCTGCACGCCGGCGGCAAATTCGGCGGCGGCGGCTACAAGGTGGCCTCCGGCCTGCACGGCGTGGGCGTCTCCGCGGTGAACGCGCTCTCGGAGTGGCTGGAGGCCATCGTGGAGCGCGATGGGAAAATATATCGCCAGCGCTATGAGCGGGGCGTGCCTGTGACCGGTGTGGAGGTCATCGGGAAGAGCACGCAGCGCGGAACGACGATAACCTTCCGGCCCGATGAGACCATCTTCAAGAGCGGCATTGACTATAAGTTTGAGACGCTGGCGCAACGCTTCCGCGAGATGGCCTTCCTCACCCGGAAGCTGACCATCTATTTCCGGGATGAGCGCGATGATCGCGAAATGACCTTCTACTTTGAGGGCGGCATCCGCTCGTTTGTGAGCTACCTCAACCGCAACCGCGAGGTGCTGCACCCCGTCGTCTATGTGGAGAAGCAGGTGAATGGGACACTGGTAGAGGTGGGCATCCAGTACAACGATGGCACGGCGGATTCCGTGTTCTCGTTCGCCAACAACATCAACACGGTAGACGGCGGGACACATCTCACCGGCTTCCGCGCCGCGCTGACGCGGACGATCAACGCCTATGCGCGCAAGGTGGGCCTGCTCAAAGAGAACGAGCCGAACTTCACCGCCGATGACACCCGCGAGGGGCTGACGGCCATCATCAGCGTGAAGCTTCAGGAGCCGCAGTTTGAAAGCCAGACGAAGGCCAAGCTGGGCAACGCCGAGGTCAAGGGCCAGGTGGAGAGCGTGGTGAGCGAGGCCTTCGGGGCCTTCCTGGAGGAGAATCCACGCGAGGCGCGGGCGATTGTGGAGAAGTGCCTGACCTCCTCGCGGGCACGGGAGGCCGCGCGGCAGGCGCGGGAACTGGTGTTCCGCAAGAGCGCGCTGGAAAGCTCCACCCTGCCGGGGAAGCTGGCGGATTGCTCCGAACGCGACCCGGCCAGGAGCGAGCTGTACATCGTGGAGGGCGATAGCGCCGGGGGCAGCGCCAAGCAGGGCCGCGATCGGCACTTCCAGGCCATCCTGCCGCTGCGGGGGAAGATTCTCAACACCGAGCGCACCCGGTTGGATAAGATCCTGGCGAACAACGAGATCAAGGCCCTGATCGCTGCGCTGGGGACGGGGATTGGAGAAAATTTTGCATTAAGTAGTTTAAGATATAATAGGATTATTATTATGACAGATGCTGATGTAGACGGGAGCCATATCCGCACATTACTTTTAACTTTCTTTTTCCGCTACATGCAGCCGCTGATTGAGAACGGCCACCTGTTCATCGCCCAGCCACCGCTGTACCGGATTGAGCACAAGAAGCAGGTGGTTTATGCCTATAGCGATGCGGAGAAGGACCAGATCGTGGCGAAGCTGACGAAGGGTGACGGCAGCGGGGTCACCATCCAGCGCTACAAAGGGTTGGGCGAGATGAACCCGCAGCAGCTTTGGGAGACGACCATGGACCCGGCGCGACGGACGCTATTACAGGTGACGATTGAGGACGCGGCGGAGGCGGACCGGACGTTTGATATGCTCATGGGGGCCAGCGTGCCGCCGCGCCGCCGCTTCATCCAGACGCACGCCAAGGAGGTGCGCAATTTGGACGTGTAAGGCTCAGACCCACCAGGCTCCCAGAATCTGGCGGGTCTTTCATATGTGGCGTATAATCGCGCTGGCTCTGTGATGTTTCTCTGCTGATATGGGATGTACTTTGAGATCATCGGTGATATTACCGACATTGAGACGATTGCGGTGGGGCGCTCCATCCACGACCTTGCGCGGTTGCGCAGGATATACGGTCCTGGGCATTGGAGAAAACTCAGAAGCCTTTTTGATGGCAGCCTAGTTATTGGCTGTTTGACATGGGGATGGGGGGCCAGCGTGCCGCCGCGCCGCCGCGTCATAATGTGTGATCTTCGTGACCCTGCCAGGCTTCCCAAAACCTGGTGGGCTTTCCCCGGATAGAGACCCTACGTCCTTTGGCTGGAGCGCGTTGAGAGAGGGGCCGTCGGCTAGAGGCTGACGGCTTTTGTCTGTGTGCCGAATGGCGCTAAGATCAGATGGCTACACCCATGATGGACAAAGGGGGTATCAGAGGTGCGATCCGGGGAGTTTATGCGGGCCTTACCCGAAGCGACACGGCCACGCCTGCCTGCGGAACTGCAGGGGTTTCAGTGGCAGGCGCGCAACTGGCTGGTGCAGCTTTATTATGGGGACCCGCGCCTGCATTTTGAAGTCTGGTGGTTGCCTGAGCAGCGTGGCAGGCGTCTGGAACTGGGGCTGCACTTTGAGAGCCGCGATGCGGCCCTGAACCAACGCCTGCTGGAGCGCTTCCTGGCCCACCTGTTTGAGATCAAGGCGGAGTTGGGGCCGGGAATGGAAGCGGAGATGTGGGATAAGGGCTGGACAAAGGTCTATGAGGTGCGCCGCTTGGAGGGCTTTGACCGCGAGACGCTGGAAGCGGTGGCGGCGCGTATGGCTCAGATCATCACGGTGCTGCAACCGATCCTGGAGGACGCCCTCCGTGTCATCAGGTGACACAGGGATGTGGTAGGATGGAAATTACCCGGGTTCGCCGGAGGACCGAGGATCTCAAGAACACAAGAGCTAAGGGGCACAGACGTGTTAAACCGGATCAGGCAGACAACCGCGGGGTATCCGCGCCAATTCTGGCTGCTGTTCTGGGGCCAGTTGATGAACTCCATCGGTGGCAGTATGGTCTGGCCGTTTCTGACGATCTACGCGCGGGAGCGATTGGGCGTCCCCTTAACTACGGTGACGCTGCTGGTCAGCCTGAACGCGGCCTCCGGGCTGGTGGCGACGACGATCGTGGGGCCGTTCGTGGACCGCTTCGGGCGCAAGCTGGCCATGGCGCTGAGCCTGGCGATGACCAGCGTTGCGTTTATCCTGATGAGCACGGCGAGCACATTACCGGTGTGGATGGCCCTGATGGTGCTGATGGGCCTGTTCGGCCCACTGTATCAGGTCGGCTCAAATGCGATGATCGCTGACCTGATCGCCCCGGAGCGGCGTGCAGGCGGGTACGCGCTCCTACGCATGATCGCCAACGTGGGGGTGGCCATTGGACCGGTGATCGGGGGTGTGCTGGTGACCATCTCCTACGGGTTGACCTTCTCGCTGGCCGCAGCCGCCGGGACGGCATTCGCGCTGCTGATCGCTCTCTTCGTGGCCGAGACCCTGCCGCAGCGCGCCAAGCTCGCCGGGCAACCCCCAATCAGCGGCTACGGCCCTGTGCTGCGCGACCGGCTATTTCTGGCCTTCTGTGGCATATACACCCTCTCCTGTATGGTGTACTCGTTGATGATGGTGCTGTTGCCCGTGTATGGCAAGGAGAACTTCGGGCTGGCCGAGAGCCAATACGGGCCGATCCTGGCGACGAACGCGGCGATGGTGGTGCTGTTCCAGTTTGCCGTCACCCGCATGACCGAGCGCACCCATCCTGTGCCGGTGTTGGCGCTGGGGACGTTGTTCTATGCGTTGGGCGTGGGCAGCGTGGCGCTGGGCCGGAACTTCCCCACCTTCCTGCTCAGCATGGTGATTCTGACGATCGGCGAGATGATCGTGATCCCCACATCTACGGCGTTCACGGCCAACCTGGCGCCCATGGAGATGCGCGGCCGCTACATGAGCGTGCTGGGCCTGACCTGGCAGGTGGGTTTCGGGATCGGGCCGGTGCTGGGCGGCTTCCTCAACGATCGCGTAGCGCCGGTGGCGATCTGGTACGGCGGGTTAGCGATCGGGTTGGTGGCAGCGCTGGGCTTTGTGCTCCTGGCGTGGCGGCTGCGGCCCCTCGCCAGGCCGATCAGGCTACCCTCAGACGGGACGGCGGTGGCCGAAGTTGAGGGCAAGTTGGAACTGGTCGGCGCAGGGATAGAACCGGACGGCGAGAACAATTAGAGGATAGCCCAGCATCCCCGCCGCCCTGGCCCACGCCCTGAGGTGAACTGGCATTGACTGGCCGCAGCCACCTAAATGAGCGGGAGGCAAGGTTACCATGCAGACCCTGTTCTCCTCTTACTCATGTCAACCTTCTCTCGTCCGCGTTGCCTTCGCGCTCGTCGCGGTGATCGCCACAGTAAGCATCGTCGGGTGCAGTTCATCGGCCCCCTTAGGCTCACCGCTCGCCACGCCAGACTGGCAGGCGACTAAAAGAGCATTCGCGCTGACCCCTGAGGTCAGGATGACGGACGACCCAAACGCTGTGGCAACGGCATACGCGCTGGCCACCGAAATGATGGCAACGGCCAGCGCCGAAACGCCGGAGCCAACCGTCTTCGCCACTATCCCAGGTACGCCAGCAGGCGCCGGGACCATCGTGGTGGGCGTCGGGCCGTTCTCACCCATTGACTACTATATTGAGAACCGCTGGTATGAGGACACCGACGGCGGCAGCACACGCACCAGCGTCTGGGCCGGCGCCGTCGCAGAGGCCGGCGGTGAACGCAGCCAGAAAGGGATCGTTCTCGTCCAGGTCACGCGCCGCTACCCCCAGGATAACGACACGCGCACTGCTCTGGTTGAGTTCACCAGCCGCCTCACGCCCTGCCAAGGCGGGCCGGTGCGGGTGGTAGACGCGGTCGGCGAAGTCCTCACCCTCCTCTCCGCCTCCGGCCACACCTTCACCTTTGACGTCCCCGCCCGCCAGTTCCTCCCCCCACCTGGGGCTACCCCCACCCCCACCCCCAACCCCGCCACCGACTGGGTGTTCACCGGCCGCGTGGACACGGGCACAACCGACCCGCCCCCCTGCGCCACCATCACCCTCTACCGACAGGCGGGCAGCACCTGGCAGCCCCTGGCCCAGACCACCCCCTCGGCGGAGGGCACATTCAGCCTGCGCGCCCCCGGCCCGCGCCCGCCCAGCCGCTTTCTGCTCAGCGTGCAGTACCCGCCTGGGTTTGCGCCGGCGTTGCCGGTAGCGGGGCCGGGGTTTGTGGTGGTGGACAACCACACCATCCTGTCGGTTTCGGCATTGGGGCCGGGGGAGTATGGGGGGCAGCGCTTCCGTACTACGCACATCCTGCACTACGACCAGATGCCCCATCCGCCTGGCACGCCCACCCCACCGCCGCTGCCCCCGCCGCCCCCAGGGACGTGGACGCCACCCCCTCCCACCCTCGTCTCCCCGCTGCCCACGCCCACGCCTGAGTAATCCCTATAGAGGCTGCTGGGCGGACCGGTTTCAGGCAGGGGGCGCGAGAACGAATTCCAACCGTATCTCGTCGCGCACGGGGATGTCGGCAAAGCCTAGCTCCTCCCCGCCGTGATGCATGACCAGCAGCCCCGCAACCACCCCCGTCAGATGGAAGCCCAGCCGTTGATAGAGATAGAGGGCTGGCAGGTCATCGTTCGTCGTGGCAACCCGCACCCGGCTCAGCCCCAGCCGCCTCGCCTCGGCCAGCGCCGCCTCAAGCAGTCGCCGCCCCAGGCCCTCACCCTGGTACTCCGGCAGGATGTTCAGGAGGAGGATCGTCAGGCGATCCTCCGCCGGTTCAGGCATGTAAGCGAGCAAGCCCACCACTTCACCCTCCATCTCAGCCAGGAAGGCCGGCGCCTCAAGCACATCATAGTCCCGGTCAAAGCATAGAACCCTAGTCTCGTTCCAGAAGTAATGGGCAATCCAGGCGATGCGTTCGCGGTCAGTAGGCAGGGCGCGTCTGATCTCTCCCCCGGCCCCTTCCCGTATAGGGGAGAGAGATAATGGCGCGGTCACCTCCAGCCGCGCGTGCTTCAGGCAGAGCGCTGAACCTGTAGCGCGGTCACGGTATTGAGCGTTTCGGTCGCAGTAGCTACACTTCATCGTTGATGCTATACTATATGATTAGGCTGGATAACACAATGGCAACCGAGACGTATCCTACAGCGACATGGCGGTTGCTGATCACGGGGGCGCAGGACGGCCCGACGAATATGGCTATAGATGAGGCGATCGTGATAGCCGTGGGTGAGGGTGCCGCGCCGCCTACGGTGCGCTTCTTCGCCTGGCAGCCACCCTGCCTGTCTCTGGGCTATGCACAAGACGCTGCCGAAGCCGACCTGGAACGCTGCCGGGCGCATGGCTGGGACATTGTGCGCCGCCCCACCGGCGGGCGGGCGATTCTCCATATTGACGAACTCACCTACAGCGTCATCGCGCCTGCCAGCGACCCCCGCGTAGCCGGGGGTGTGTTGGAGAGCTACAACCGCCTGAGCGAGGCGCTCGTCGCCGGGTTACACCGCCTGGGGTTGATGCCGGAACGGGCCAAACCGATCTACCAGGATCGCGGGGCGTTGGGCGCGGCCTGCTTTGATGGCCCCTCCGGCTACGAGATCACCGTCGGCGGGCGCAAGCTGATCGGCAGCGCCCAGATGCGCCGCCAGGGGCTGGTCCTCCAGCACGGCGCACTCCCCCTGGAAGGCGATATTGCCCGCATCGCCCAGGCCCTGGCTTTTGAGAGTGAGGGCGAGCGCCGGGCGCTGGAGGCGCGGCTGCGCTTCCGGGCGACGACGCTCCATCTGGCCTTGGGACGGCGGGTGACCTTTGAGGAGGCCGCCGATGCCCTGGCCGCCGGTTTCGCTCAGGCCCTCAACCTCACCCTGCTGCCGGGCGACCTCACGCCCCGTGAGCGCGAACTCGCCGAGTGGTTGCGACGCGAGAAATACGGCCATGAAGCCTGGACATTCCGTTCAGTGGCCGTAAGTGACCGGGAGAAATGATCGTTGGAACCTGTCTGATCCAACTTCACCTGCCGGGGAATGGCTCGCTGAAGGGAAAGCGATCGCTGCTTAAGCCGCTCCTGACGCGGCTGCATCAAGAGTTTAACGTCTCCGCCGCCGAGGTGGGCCATCAGGACGCCTGGCAAACGGCGGAGATCGCCCTGGCGCTGGTCTCCAACGACGCCGGACATGCGCAGGCTGTGCTACAGCGGGCGGTGGGCTGGATTGAAGTGAACCGTCCGGATGTGCAGATCGTAGATTATACGATAGAGGTGATCCGCTAATCCACCGGAACGCCTTTGGAAATTGCAGAGGAGAGCATCTTGCGTTTTTTATCTGTGTTATAGTATTATAGTACTAGGATAGGATCGGGGAGGCCGAAGCGATGGAGCCGCTCACTGTTGAAGTCATCGCTTACGCGCCCACCGCCTTCTACCACTGTATGCACTGCGAAGTGGTCTGGAAAGAGGTGGGCATGGGCGACCCGGTGCATCGCGAGCAGATGCGCAACGCCCTGCCAGAGGACCTGGGGGAGGATTACCGGGCACTCTCCGCCTGGGCGCAACAGCTCGCCAACCGCGCCTGTGGTCGCGTGGCCATTAAGGTGGTGGATGCCGCCTCGGTGGAAGGCTTTATCAAGAGCCTGCGCTATCGGGTACGCCGCTATCCCACAGTGATTATCCCTGGTGCGCCGCCCTATATCACGACGGATTTCGCGCTGGCGGACCAGGAGATCGCCCGGCGGCTGGAGGCCAGCCCGATGATGGCCGGGGCCAGGCAACGCTGAGAGCAAAGGCACGAAGGCAAGAACGCTTCGTGCCTTTTTGTCTCTCTCCACCCCACTGCCCGGAAAGGAGGTGAGGATCAGGCAACGCAGACCTGCGCATCCACCAGGTAATTAGCGGGAATTGATATTGAGAGCATGTCTCGCCAAAATCCTAAGGAGGCCAAAATGAGTACGCGAACAACCGTCCTTCTTCTCATCTTGCTCCCCATCGTTGTTGTCGGGGTCATCGCGGCGGCCAACCTGGGGATGAACACGCTGTACGTCGTCATCCTCGGTGGCATCATGATTTATCTGGCGTATAATTTCTACGCCCGCCGCATTGACCGGGACGTGATCCAGGCGGACCCGAACCGGGCCACCCCGGCCAGGCTGTATATGGATGGCGTGGACTTCATGCCCACCAACCGCAACATCCTATACGGCTATCACTTCAAGTCCATCGCCGCCGCCGGCCCCATCGTGGGCGTCATCACCGCCGCCAACCTGTGGGGCTGGCTGCCCGCCATCCTCTGGCTCATCCTGGGCGTGACCTTCATCGGCTGGGCCAGCGACTACAGCGCCATCATGCTCTCCGTGCGCAACGAGGGCAACTCGCTCAGCGCCATCGCCCACCGGCTGATCGCCCCACGCACCCGGACGATCCTGTTCGTCTTCATCTTCTTCTACCTGCTGCTTGTGGGTGGGGCCTTCCTGGGCATCATGACGGCGATCCTGGCCGCCCGCCCGGACGTGCCTTTCGGCATCCTGATGCTGGCGGTGATGGGCCTGCTGGCCGGACAGGCACTCTATCGCTGGAAGATGAGCCTGGTCCCGGTGACCGTCATCGTCGTGGCCGTCACCATCCTGGCGATGATCCTGGGCCCGCTGGGGCAGACGACGGTAGAGGGCCAGCTCCGGCAGGGGCCGGTGGGCCAGGTGATCGTGGGCCTGAATACCGCCGTGAACGCTATCACCGGTAACCAGCCGGTGCTGAAGACGGTGGACCCGACCAACGCCGACCCGCGTATCCCCCCGCCGGGCGCGGACGGCAAGCGCCCTAAGACCGCGCTCTATGATCCGGACACCGGGTCCATCAACACCATGCCCAGCTATCTGCTGTGGGCGCTGTTCCTGCTGGTGTTCAGCTACCTGGGCGCCAACCTGCCCATCTGGCGCTTCGCCCAGCCGGTCAACTACATCGGCTTCTGGATCACCCTGCTGACCATCGGCCTGAGCGCGGTGGGTGCGGTCCTGGCGCCGTTCATCAAGCCGCAGGTGGCTGCTTTCCAGTTGCCTGCAGTGAAAACGTTGGGCTTCGCCATTGAGGCGGGCAAGGCCTGGCAACCTATCTGGCCGATGCTGTTCGTGACCATCGCCTGTGGGGCGATCTCCGGCTGGCACGCGCTGTTCGGTTCGGTGGGCACGGCGCGGCAACTGGAGTACGAGACCGACGCCCTGCCGGTGGGCGGCGGCGGCATGTTCAGCGAGAACACACTGGCCTTGCTCTCGCTGATCGCCGTTTCCATCACCGGCCTGGCGGGTGCAGGTGGTTTCGCCGCCGGTGTGGGTCGGCTGCTCGGCGTGATCTTCGGCGACGGCTTCGTGCCCTTCGGCACGGCGCTGGGCTTCGGCGTGTTCGTCGTCATCGTGCTCACGGTGGTGCAACTGCTCTTCCGTGTGATGCGCGTAACGCTGACCGAGTGGGCCGGCGAGGTCATCCCGCCTGTGCGCAACATGCACGTCTCCACCATCATCTCCATGGTGCTGACGGTGGCATTGGTGCTGACGGGCACCTGGGTGTACCTGTGGCAGCTCTTCGGCGCCTCCAACCAGCTTATGGCGGCGCTCAGCCTGCTGATCGTCAGCGTCTGGCTGGTCTCCACCCGGCGCAACCCCGCCTACGCGCTGGTCCCAACTATCTTCATGTACATCACCACGATGGCGGCCACGCTGGTGACGGCCTACAACCTGTATGCCACCGTCATCCTGGGTCCCCTGGCGCGGACGCAGCCGATCGTGGTGATCGGCGCCTGGGCGATGATCATCGTGGCCATCTTGCTGTTCGTCACCGCGCTGTTCATCGGCTACGATGGCTGGCGTGCCTACCAGCGTTATCTGGCTGCTCCGGCTGCGCCACCAACACCGGCCCCAACAGCGCGCGGCGCTAAATAGCCATTGGAAGCCCTCACCTCCCATCCTCTTTCCCCTCTCCCCAAGCTTGGGGAGCGGGGTGGGGGTGAGGGGGTGAGGGCTATTTCCCCTCCATCACGTCCCGCACGATCTGCACAAAGGTGCGGAAAAGCTGGTGTGCATTGGCCTGCTGGACGTCCGGCAGGCCAATGTGCACCTGGAATTGCGTGATGTCGCCGCGCCGAAAGGAGAGCCGGGCGACCGAGGGGCTGACCTGAAGGAGGCGGTTCAGGAATTCGGGGGCGCGTTCCGAGGCTTCGCGGCTCTGGTAGAAAAGGGTAAGGCCCTCACCCCACTCCCCCTGGCCCCTCTCCCCTCTCCCCAAGCCTGGGGAGAGGGGAGAGGGGGGGGAGTGCGGGGTGAGGGGAAGAGAGAGTTCGCTCCAGGCCGAGCGGCGCATCTGGCCGAGCGCCTCGCGGCCTGTCCAGGAGCGCGGGTCAGCCAGCTCCATCTCAAAGCGCGGCGGGTGGCGCAACCGCCCGCGCACGATCATCAGGTCGCGCCGCCCGCGCAGCCGCGCCAGCAGCCAGAGCAAGGACACATCGCGCGGCTCCAGGATGATCAATACCTCGGCCTCGCGGAAGGGGTCTTTCGCCTTGGCGATTTGCATGTGGATGGCCGAGGAGCCGTACCAGCGCAGCGTGGTGCGCTCGCCCAGGAGGGGCAGCCCGCCTTGCAGCCAGCGCAGCACGCGCTGCCCCTTGCGCACGTTCCACTGCGTCCCTACCGCGAACCAGACCAGAATGACCAGGCCCAGGGCCAAGCCTAAGGTGAGAGGCCAGTTGATGGACATAGCCACGATCTTACACCTATTTTCCTAAATTCGCCCTTCTCCATTATAATAGGTTTCATCGGAGATGCGGAGGGACGATTGGGCACAAGCGAGGATGCGGATCAGATCTCTCCTACGGCCCTGCCCGCGCAAGGCGCGGAGGACCGCTCTGCCCCCTCTCTTTTGGAGAAGGGGGTCAGGGAGCTAGGTTCTCTTTGGCAGGCCGCGCGCGACTTCCTCTACGGCATGACCGCCTACGAAGTCGTGCAGCACGCTCTGGAGATGCGTGCCGCCACCGAGAACCTTTTCTTGGCGGCGTTGTTCGGCGACCTGATCGGGTTGCCGATCATGCCCCCTTATTACAGCCTGCGCCTGCTCCCCTACGTCGTCCCCCAAATCGCCACCTGGAAGCGCCGTGTCTTGCGCGAGCGCGAGCTCAGCGACGAGCACGAGTATCATTTGCATGGGCTATAGGAGGATAACATGTCGGACGAGAAGCCACAACCACGAGAGGAAAAGAAGTCGGGCGGCCTGCGTAGCCTGCTCCAGACCGTGCGCGAGGTCACCTACGGCATGGCGGCGCACGATATGACCCGCTATGCCCTGCGCACCCGCGCCAGCATGGAGCATCTATTCATTCTGATCACCATGGGCGATCTCCTGGGCGTGCCTATTCTGCCGCCGTATTACAGCCTGCGCATGCTTCCTTACGTCGTCCCCCAGATCTCCACCTGGAAGCGGCGTATGTTGCGCGAGAAAGACATCTCGGATGCGATGTTCTAAATCAGCGGTCAGCCATCCGCATTCAACGTATTCGCAGGAGAGGAAAAATTGACGCTCAAAGACATTGTACCCAAAAAGCCCTACATTATGTTTGGGGGCAAAGGTGGGCTGGGTAAGACGACCTTCTCAGCGGCAACGGCCTTTTATCTGGCGCAGCAAGGCCACCGCGTGCTGGTCTTCTCGGTAGACCCCCAGGCCAGCCTGTCCGACATCTTCCAGCGCGACATCTTCGGCAAGGGGCCGGTGGAGATCATCCCCAACCTGTACGCGCAGGAGATTGACGCCGATAGCCACGTCAAAGCCTACCAACAGGAGATCCGGCAGAAAATCCTGGACATGTACGGCTTTGACGAGATCCCCCAGGAGATTGAGGACTACATTCAGGCCGCTTCCGCCGAGCCTGCGATGGAGGAGAGCGCGATCTTTGACGCAGTCGTGGACATCGTCGTCAAGGGCGACTACGACTATTACATCTACGACCTGGTGCCGCTGGGCCACGCGCTATATTACCTGAGCATGGCGAAGGTCTATGACGAGTGGATCAACAAGATCACCCATTTGCGCGAGCAGATGCGCGAACACGAGGAGATGGTGGCCCGCCTGCGGCGGCAACAGACCGAGGAGGATCAGATCCTCAACGAGTTGCAATACATCCGCAGCCGCATCAACGCTTCCTCGCGCATTTTGACGGACCCGGAGAAGACCTCCTTCTATTTCGTCCTCGTGCCGGAGGAGATGATCATCATTGACACGGTCAAGGCTGCCGAACTGTTCAGCCGCTTTGACGTGCCCATTGCCGGCTACGTGGTGAATCGCGTCGTCCCTCAGGAGCTGGCCAGCCAGGACATCCCAGCCTATTTGCGCCACCGGATTGAGATGCAGCAGCAGCACCTGGAGACCATTCGCAAGCGCTTTGGCCACCAGGTGCTGGCCTACATCCCCGAGATGGAGCGCGATGTAACCGGGCTGGAGATGATTGAGAAGTTGGCGAAGATCATGTATGCCTAGAGGCGAGGTCAACGATGGCGATAGACAAGAGCCTGCGGACTTATGTTCAAGAACACCCTCGTCTGAAATACATCTTTTTCGGCGGCAAGGGCGGCGTGGGCAAGACGGTCATGGCGGGTGTGGCGGCCCAGTGGTTCGCCCGCCAGGGGCGTCGCACCATCCTGGCCTCCACCAATCCCGTCCACAGCCTGTCCGGCCTGCTCGGCCAGGACGTGTTCGGCAAGCCCACGCCGGTGAAGGGCGTGGATAACCTGTGGGCCTACGAGATTGACACCAAAGACGCCATTGAGCGTTCCAAGGCGGAGATCAAAGAAAAGATTCAATGGTTCCTCAAGTTCGCCGAGATTTCCACCAAGGCCGACGAGTTCATTGAATCGGCTACGATGAACCCGGCGTTTGAGGAATCGGCCATGTTTGAGAACATGATTGACCTCATGTTCAAGGATGAATATGAGGTCTATGTGTTTGATACCGCGCCCACCGCCAACGCCCGCCGCCTGCTGGGCATGTCCAAAGTGTACTCCCTGTGGGTCAACAAGATGGTCAAGTCGCGGCAGGAGGCCCAGTCCCTGCGCGAGATGCTCTCCTTCACCAAGAAGAAGGAAGAGGACCCGCTGATGGAGTACCTGCTGAACTTCCGCGCGCGCATGGAACACGCGCGACAATTGCTGACCGACCCGGAGAAGACAGCGTTCTTCTTCGTGACCCTGCCGGAGGCGCTGCCCATCGCCGTCATCCGCCGCTTCATCGCCTGGTTCCACGACTTCGGCATCCCTGTCGGGGGCGTGATCGTCAACATGCTGATCGATCAGTCGCAGGTCAGCGAGCATTCGCCGGAGTTCGTGCGCAACCGGCTGGCGATGCAGCAGCATTATATGGATGAAATCTGGCAGACCTTTGACGGCATGGTGCGGGCACTGGTGCCCCTGTACGAGACCGAGGTGCGGGGCGTGGACATGCTGGCCCGCACCGCCGCGGCCGTCTTTGCGGCCGGGTAGCCGACCGTGACCCGAGGGCTGCGGCGACTCGGCTGTCTCCTGGCGACTCTGCTGTGGTTTCTTGTGCTCCTGCTGCCCTGCGTCGGATTTTACCTGGCAGTGCGCGGCGAGATCGTCTGGGAGCGCAGCCGGTTCTCCTCTGACCGGCTCTGGCTGATCCGCGAAGGGGAGCAGCGCGGGATCGCCTTTTCCGACACGCAACCGCTGGGGCCGATAGATGCCCAGGAGGTGTGCAAGCGCACCTATGTGACCATCTGGCTGTGGAGCCAGGGGAGCGTGGAACGGCTGGGCTACTGCGAATGTGAACAGCGCCTGGAGAACGGCGATTGGGCCGCAGGCCGGGAGTGCACGTTGCCATGACCCGCCCTCTGGCCGACGCAGCCGCCATCCTCCTGATCCTGGAGAGTTGCCTCCTGGGGGTGCTGCCGCTGGCCCTTCTGGCGGGGATGACCTATGGCGTGACGCGCCTGACCGCCGCGCTGGGGCCGCTGCTCCAGCGCGCGCAGGCATTCTCGGCGCAGGCAGCGAAGCGGAGCGAGGCATTTTCTCACCAGGCGGCCCGCCCCTTCATGGACATCTACAGCCGGGCCGCCGCTGCCCGGGCCTGGTGGGGCTATATCCGCCAGCCCTTCTTGCGCTGGCGCTCACAAAGATAGGCATTCCAGGGAGGCAGAATGGACTGGAAAACCAAAGTGTTAATTATTGGGGGCGTGTTAGGTGCGCTGGTGGGCCTGGGGGCCGCGCTGATCTACATCCGCGAGGCCGAGGCATCTATGGCCGCCACGAAGACACCGCCCCGGGTGAGGCCCGGCGAGGCGGTGCGGCTGGGCGTGACCCTGATGGACATCTTGCGCCAGGTGGCCTCTATCGGCGCGAAGGAGGCGTAACAGGTGTTTGCGCCCGGCGTGACTTCTTGACACGCCGCAGAAGGCGCATATAATGCTGCGGTGCGAGCGATCACCCAGCCCGAGGGGCTGGCAGGAGAGGGGGGAGAAGGGTTGACGCGGGTCATCGTCAAGGAAAGCGAGACGTTTGAGGCCGCCCTGAAACGCTTTAACAAGCAGGTTCAGGCCGACCGGGTGCTCTCCGAGATCCGCAGGCGGCGCTTTTTTGAGAAACCTAGCGTCATTCGCAAGCGCAAGAAAGCCGCCAAGGTCCGCAAGAGCCGCCGCCAATCCCTGAAAGCCAACCGCCAGGAAGCGTAATACGGATGGAGGACGGAGGCGGAGGACGGATTGGCCTCCGTCCTTCGTCAGCATAGCCCATGGCCTTGAAAGAACAGTTACAAAACGACCTGAAAGCGGCCCTGCGCCAGGGGGATGAACGGCGCAAGGCCGTGATCCGCATGACGTTAGCGGCGATCCGCAACGCTGAGGTGGACAAGAACGGCCCGCTCAGCGAGGAGGAACTGGCCGCCCTGCTCCAGCGCGAGATCAAGAAGCGCCGCGAGACGGTGGCCGAATTGGAGCGGGCGGGCCGGGCCGAGCGCCTGGCCGAGGAGCAGGCGGAACTCCACATTCTGGAAAGCTACGCGCCCAGGCTCCTCTCGCGGGAAGAGATCGCCGCCGAGGCCCGCGCCGTGATCGCGCAGGTGCACGCCACCGGCCCGGCGCACATGGGCGAGGTGATGCGCCAGCTCATGCCCCGGCTCAAGGGCCGGGCGGACGGGCGGCTGGTCAACGAGGTTGTCCGCGACCTGCTGGCGTCGGGAAGTGGCCAATAGATCCACCCCCTCCCTCACCCTCCCCCTAGATGGGGGAGGGAACTGCCCCCAACCGGGCTGAAGCCCGGTACTGAGTGCCGGTACTGGGTAGGGGGTGGGGTGAGGGGGGAGAACTGGGCGCTCCGCCCGGCATGACGAACCCGTGCTGGCTACTGCGGACTGAACTATGAGCGAGCGACTCCGCCTCCTCTGGCATTATGGCCGGTTATGGCTGCTGGCGGTGGCCTTCACTGCGGCGTTGGCCGCCCTCCTGGCCACGCCCACGATCCGCCCGGATGCCCCCAACATCAATCTCACAGTCGGTGACATCGCCCCCCAGAACATTGTCGCGCCGGAGCGCATCAGCTACGAGAGCGCTGAACTGACCAACCAGGCGCGCCAGGCCGCGCTGGCCAGCGTGCGCGACGTGTACGACCCGCCCGATCCCCAGGTCACCCGCGAGCAATCCCAACGCATCCGCCAGGTGCTCGCCTACCTGGATAGCGTCCGCCAGGACCCCTATGCCACGCCGCAGCAGCGCCGCGCCTGGGTCCAGGCCGTGCCTGAGCTGAGCAGCCTGGCGCCGAGCGTTGTGGAAGAATTGCTTTCCGCCTCCGAAACCGACTGGCAGGCCATTAAAGACGAGGCCCAGCGTGTGGCCGAGCGGGCCATGCAGGAGCCCATCCGCGAAGACGCCCTGGACGAAGCCCGCCGCTACCGCGTGCCCGCGCTGATCGATCCGGCGCTGGACCTCAGCCCACAGGAGCGCACGGCGGTGATCGCCCTGGCCCAGGCGCTGATCGTGCCGAATAGCCGCTTCAATGCCGCGGCCACCGAAGAGGCACGCCGCAAGGCCCTGGAGAGCGTCCAGCCCGTCATCAAGACCTACGAGCGCAATCAGATCATCGTGCGGGCCGGCGAGCCGGTCACCCCGGCGGTCGCCGAGGCGCTCCAACACATCCGCCAGACACAGCCCCAAAGCGACCTGCGCGCCTCGCTGGTGGCGTTCCTGGCCGCCCTGCTGGTGACCGCCACAGGCGCGCTGTACATCAACCGCTTTTCCCCAAACGATTGGGGGCATCCCAGGCAGGTGCTGCTCCTGGCCGTGCTGTTCCTGGCCTTCACCGCAGGCGCCAAGCTGATGGTGCCGGAGCGCACCGTCCTGCCCTATGTCTTCCCTGCGGCGGCGCTGGCCATGTTTGTCAGCGTGGTGTTCAACGCGCACCTGGCCGTCGTGGTGAGCATCCTGTTGGGCCTGATCGTGGGCCTGTTGCGCGGCGGCTCGCTGGAACTGGCCGCTTACATGACGCTGGGCGGCGCCATGGCCGCGCTGAGCCTGCGCCGCACGGAACGGCTGTACGCCTTCTTCTGGGCGGGCAGTGGGGTGGCCCTGGTGAACCTGCTTGCCCTGGTCGTGTTCCGCTTACCGGCGGCCAACCTGGACACGTCGGGTTGGGCCTTGCTCGTGGGCGCGGCCCTGGCCAATGGCATCGTCCTGTCGCCGGTGGTGACGCTGGCTGGCTTCTTCCTGCTCAGCCGGCCCTTTGATTTCGTCACGGCCTTGCAACTCCACGAACTGGCCCGCCCCAACCATCCCCTGCTCCAGGAGCTATTGCGCAAGTCGCCCGGCACCTACCACCACAGCCTGATGGTGGGCAACCTGGCCGAGCAGGCTGCTGAGGCTATTGGCGCCGACGCCCTGCTCACCCGCGTCGGCGCGTTCTATCACGATATCGGCAAGACCATCCAGCCCTATTTCTATGTGGAGAACCAGGTGGAGGGGCAGAATGTCCACGACCGGCTGGACCCGCGCACCAGCGCGCAGATCCTCATCGGCCATGTGAAGGAGGGCATAGAACTGGCGCGACGCTATCGCCTGCCCAGCCGTGTGCGCGCCTTCATCCCGGAACATCACGGCACGATGCGGGTGAGCTTCCTCTATCAGAAGGCGCTGGAATTGGCGGGCAACAGCGGGGCCGTGAACGAGAGCGCCTTCCGCTACCCCGGCCCCAAGCCACAGAGCAGGGAGACCGCACTGCTGATGCTGGCCGACGGCTGCGAAGCCGCGGTGCGTTCCGCCCGCCCCACTTCGTTGGAGGAGATTGACGCCATCGTGCGCAAGGTCATCACCGACCGCGTGAGCCAGGGCCAGTTGGATGAGTGCGGCCTGACCCTGCAGGACCTGGAGCGTGTGCGGGCGTCGTTTGTGACGACGCTCAAGGGCACCTTCCACCCGCGCCTCAAGTACCCTGAAGCGGAGCCCCCTGTTCGTGAGCCTGCCCACCCGCCCACATCATAGGCGACGGACGACGGATTAGATATTAGATGGCGAACGCCAGCCCCATTGCGATTAAAATCGCCCCCGCCTATCGCCGCAGGGTCGCGCCCGACCTGCTGCGCCGGGCTGCCGAGGCGGCATTGGCCCAGGTGGGGGCTGCCCCCGCTGCCGAATTGACCATCGTGGTCACCGGCGACAGGCGCATCCGTGAGCTGAATCGCCAGTACCTCGGCGAGGACCGCCCCACCGATGTCCTGGCTTTTCCCTCCGCCGACCTGCAGGCGCCCCTTCACGCTGCTCAGGGTAAGCTTTTCGTGGCCGCGCCGGAAGCCGCCACCTACCTGGGAGACATCATCCTCTCCTACCCTCGCGCCCGTGAACAGGCCGAAACCGCCGGCCACCCTGTAGAGGCCGAACTGCAACTGCTCGTGGTGCATGGCGTGCTCCATCTGTTGGGCTATGACCATGCCAGGGCGGAGGAGAAAGCGCACATGTGGGCGCTTCAGGGCCAGGTGCTGCAGACGTTGGGCCTGTCCATCGCGGTGCCCGATGAGGAGGGATAACACCCCCTCCCCCCTTTGGGGGGAGGGTTGGGGGGGAACGTCGGGGGAGATGTGAACACGACAAGCGAGCATGAAAGGAGCGAAAGGAGCGAAAGCGCCAAGATGAGGAGCCGCAACCGTCTGGCCAGCTTTCGCTATGCCTTCGCCGGGCTGGCCTACGTCCTGCGCACCCAACGCAACATGTGGATTCATGCTGTCATCGCCATCGGGGTAGTGGTGCTGGGCCTGTGGCTGGGGCTGAGCCTGGTGGAATGGGCGCTCCTGGTGCTGACCATCGCACTGGTGTTCACTGCTGAGACAGCCAACACGATTGTAGAGACAACCATAGACCTGATCACGCAGGAGCATCACCCCCTGGCGAAGGTGGCTAAGGATGTGGCGGCGGGCGCGGTGCTATTGAGCGCCATGGCCGCAGTGGTGATTGGCCTGCTCATCCTGGGGCCGCGTCTGTGGGCGCGCCTGGCGCCCCTGATCCGGCCTGGCTAGCCCACCGCCCTCAGATCCGCTGCCCAACTACAAGCCCGATCGCTACAATTGAATACCGTCTTTTACATCGCCATCCAGCGGGCAGATGCGGCTCAGGGGAAGCCGTTCCATCGCATACCCATACCAATCAAAGAACTGAGCCTGCTCCAGGTGCGCAGCCACCGTCTGTTCAACCGCCTTACATGCAGCGACAGCGTCCTGTGTGGTCTGGTAAGTGGACCATAAATTCCGAGCAGCCTGGACGTAAGGGTTGTCCAGGATGTTGTACTTCGTTTCTATCTCATGGAGCAATGCCTGCATCGCCTCCGGCTCATGACGCACAGCATAGACCAGCATAGCCTCAATAGCCGCATACGAGACTACACGACTTTGGACCCAGCTAGGGCTGCCGACACCCCTATCTGGCTCCTCTACCGCTGCCATCGCCAGCTCCAGCGCCCGGTCCAGGTCACCGTTTACTAACGCGGTATTCGCATCCAGCATTCTGAAATAGATATGGGGGGCCGGATCTGGGATCTGGGCTATCAGGCGATAGCCTCCATCGCGCCAGGCATAGACCTCAGTGCGTTGACGTTGCTCCCCAGCGCCTGCTGAGCCTACGATTCCGCCATGCATCACGATCTCTTTAGCTCCATCCCCATCCTGATCAACGATTGTGATCTCGGTATAGGTCTGCTCAATACGCCCGGCAGCCAGATCATGCCAGCGCTGACCATCCCAGTATCCCAGCAGCAACCGGGTGCCACAGGTGTGCGCGCCACACCAGTTCTCGCTCAACACAAGGTCCGTCTTGCCATCGCCGTTGAGATCGTCAATGGTCAGAACCTGGGGGTGATCCAGCCATCCGGCTGAATCTTTCCTTTGGAAGAAATGCCCCAGTTTGAAGAACCGATCGCGCTCAAAGAGCAGGACGAAGCCCGGACACAAGCCCACCTCACAACGGATGAACCGGGTGCAACCGCTTGAATCGCACCGTTCCTCCAGTCGTGGGACACTGACCAACCACTCAGGCGCCCCATCATCATCCAGGTCAACAACCCGAACCCAAGTGCTGGCAGGATGTGTCTCTGATAAAGCCTCAGACGATGACCAGGCGACGATCTGCTTCAGGAAAGCATCAGCATCGCCTTGAGTTGCATTCAGTAACTCCGTGACCAGGTGCGCGTGAATCTTCATCTGCGCCGTCAGATCGTCTGTGGGGAGCAAGGGTGGGGATGGTACGAGGGGGGGTGTGGCAACAGGTGACACAGGTGATGGGATCACCCAAATAATCGCAGTTGGCCACGGTCGCATCGTTGGCCTGGCAAGCGGCGTCGGCGCAAGCGGCCCACAAGCGGCCAGGAGCAGAGCCACGACGAGGATCAGCAAGCCAAAGAGCCATCCAGGGGGTCCAGTGATCGGTCGTTCCATCGTACTCCTTCCTCAATCGGCTATAGGCCAGGCTGCCTGGATTATATCATAGATCGGGTGAGGGTTGCCTGATGCCGGGGCGGCGATTGACCTACGAAGAGATGCCTCTTACTCTTGTCCTATTGATAGCGCCAGCCGATGTGATGGATAATGTTACATTGTAACTTTAGAAGGAAGAGCCGATCCATTGGGCAAGATTCTTATCGTGGAGGACGATCCCCCCATCCTGCACCTGCTGCGCCATATCCTGGAGCGGGCAGGCTTTGAGGTGATCCTGGCCGAGGACGGTAACCAGGCCCTGGCGCGGCTGACCGAGACGCGCCCCGATCTCGTCCTGTGCGATATGGTCATGCCCGGCCTGGACGGCTATGCGACCCTGGCCGCCATCCGGCGCAACCCACGCACCCATAGCCTGCCGGTCTTGGCTGTTTCCGTCCGCAACCAGGCCGAAGATATTCAACGCGCTCTGGAAGCCGGCGCGAACAGTTACATCACCAAACCCTTCCAGCGCCTGCAGCTTTTAAGAGAAATCCAGCGCTTTCTTACCGCCAAAGGAGTGCCTTGATGACCCCGGTCACGAACCGACCACGCTGGATCACGTGGACAGGTGGGGGGCTGATCGCCTACGCCGTGCTTTTCACCTTATATACCCTGCTCCAGCCGTTGGGTGAGACAGGCCGCCTCATCGTCGGCGACATCGTGTATATCCCCTCCAGCCTGGCGGCGGGCATCCTCTCCCTGCTCGTCCTGCGCGTCACAGACGACTGCCGCCTGCGCTGGGCCTGGGGGCTGATCGGCCTGGGGTTCATTTCCTGGGCGCTGGCCGATACGCTCTGGGCCTGGGATGAACTGGTCCTGGGCATCCTGCCCGAATCCCCTCACCTGACCGACGTTTTCTATCTGCTGATGTACCCTCTGTTCTTCGCCGGCCTGTTGGTCTACCCGACGGTGCGCTGGGATCGCCTTAGCCGTACCAAGCTATTGCTGGACGTGTCGGTGATCGCCATCGCCGCAGGGATGTTCAGTTGGCACAGCCTGATCGCGCCCACGCTCAGCGCGGAGAGTGACAGCCTGCTGGGGCGCATCATTGAAGTGGCCTATCCCATCGCGGACCTGATCCTCTTGTGGGGGTTGCTGCGCGTGTATTTCGCCACGCCCCAGACCATGACACGTGCCCCTATCGTGATGCTGATGATCGGGATCGGCCTGAATGTGGTCGCCGATGTATGGTATGCCCTGCTCTCGGCCTATGACCTGTACTACACCGGGCATATCGTAGATGCGCTGTGGGTGATCGGCTCGGTGATCGCCGCAGGCGCGGCGTTGGCCCAGGTTCAAGCCCTCCGCCTTGGGGCGCACCCCGCTGTGGCTTCAGCCCCGCCCACCGGGATGCGGCGCAGCCAGCAGCTTCTCCCCTACGTGGCCCTGGTGGCGGCCATGCTCCTCCTGGCCCTGACCATGTACGGCGAGCAGCCCACCCTGCCCCAATGGGGGCTGTTGGTCGGCGCCAGCCTGATCACCGTCCTGATCCTCATTCGCCAGGTGATCACCCTCAGCGAGTATGCTCGCCTTAACGCGGCGCTGGCACAGCGGGTGGAGGAGGTGACCCGCCTTAACGCGCAGGTGCAGCGGGCCAACGAGGAACTGAAGGAGATTGACCGGCTGAAGAGCGAATTCATCTCCAACGTCTCGCACGACCTGCGCACGCCGCTGACCGCCATCCTGGGCTACAGTGAACTGTTGCTGGAGGAGTCGGAGGCGCCGCTAACGCCCTTCCAGGAGGAAAGCCTGCGCCTGATCATGGGCAGCGGCCAGCGGCTGCTCCGGCTGGTGGATGACCTGCTGGATGCCAGCCGTCTGGAAGCGGGGCGGTTCTCCCTCACCCCCGCCGAGGTGGCGCCCGCGCCCCTGTTGCGCAGGCTGGCCAGGGAGATGCAATTACAGGCCGAGCAGAAGGGTCTCCACCTGCAGACTGACGTGCCGGAGGGCCTGCCCACCCTCCGGGCCGATGGTCAGCGGCTGGCGCAGGTGCTCACGAATTTGATAAGCAATGCGATCAAGTTCACGCCCGCCGGGGGCCAGGTCAGGCTCACCGGGTACGTCGTGGAGCGCAGGGACGGGGTGGCGAAGCTGCTCACAAAGGTCGCCGATCCCCTGATCCCCGCGCTGCCCGAGGGGACATGGCTGGTGGTGTGCGTCCAGGATACGGGCATGGGCATCGCCCCAGAGGAACTGCCCCACCTGTTCTCGCGCTTTTATCGCGCCGCCGAAGCCCAGCGCCGGGCCATTCATGGGACGGGGCTGGGGTTGTACGTGTCCAAAGCCATCGTGGAGGCCCATGGGGGCCATATCGGGGTGGAAAGCCAGCCCGGCCAGGGGAGCCGGTTCTGGTTCGCGCTGCCACTCCAGGAGGGAACGGTGAAGCCGCCCTCCACCAAGGACGGCCAGAAGAGCCAACCTGAGGCTACCGCGCCTCCGTCGGGACAACCGGTAAGGCCAGTTTCTCCCGCCCCCGCACCACGGTAAGGGTGGCTGGCTGGCCGATGGGCCACTCGGCCAGGAAGCGGTGCAGGTCGTCCACGCTGGTCACCATCCGCTCGTTGATCGCCACGATCAGGTCGCCGGGGCGCAGGCCGGCCTGCCCGGCAGGGGCGCCCGGCTCCACCGAGACCACCTCAACCGCGTACTCGTTCGCCAGACTATGGAAACGTGCCAGGCGGCGGTCCAGCGGGCGCCCCTGCCCGGCAATGCCCAGGTAGCCCCGGCGCACGCGACCATGCTGTAACAGTTGCGGCAGCACCCACTTCGCCGTGTTGATGGGGATGGCGAAGCTGATCCCCTGCGCCATGATAATGATAGCGGTATTGATGCCGATGACGCGCCCCCGCGAATCCACCAACGGGCCGCCGGAGTTGCCCGGATTGAGCGGCACGTCCGTTTGAATGATGTTCTCAATCAGGCGCCCGGTCTGGCTGCGCAGGGCGCGGCCCAAGGCGCTGATCACGCCGGTGGAGACGGTGGACTGGAAGCCCAGAGGGTTGCCGATAGCGATCACCAACTGGCCCACGCGCAGCGCGTCCGAATCGCCCAGTGTGGCGTAAGGCAGGCCAGAGGCGGCCACACGGATCACGGCCAGGTCGGTGGCCGGGTCTTCGCCCACCAACGTCGCCGGGAAGCTGCGGCCATCGGTCAGGGTCACCTCAATGCGGCGGGCCGCGTGGACGACGTGGCTGTTGGTGAGGATGTAGCCATCCGGCGCGATGATCACGCCGGAGCCTGCCCCGGTCATCTCCGGCATCCACCGCCACCCATCCCGCAGGGTTTTGTTGACGGCGATGCTGACTACCGCCGGGCCGACCGCCTCCACCACAGAGATGACCGCCCGCGAGTAGGCGTCCAGCAACTCCACATCCGAGGCGGTACCCGGGCCGACCTCGCGCCGCCCGCCCCCATCGCCAGCCTGTACCGGCGGCTCTCCTGCGATCAACGCCAACACCTGCTCTATCTCCCGATTCATCCCTTCTCCTTTGACCATTAATAAAGCAAGTATAGCAAGTTCTGACCCTGCTGGCGAATACAGGCTTAGAGTGTGTATTCCTATTGGGTGGTCGTTTTCTCCACCGGCCCAGGAATGCATAGGGGCAGGTTTGAAACCTGCCCCTACGGCCCGGTGCTCACCCCCTCCCCCCTCTGTGGGGGAGGGTTGGGGTGGGGGGTAGGGACGCACGGCCTGAACTCACCGGCTAATAATCAAACAGGAACGTCCACAGATAATCCACGACCGCCCAGGTTTGTTCCTCGGTCAGGATGGGGCCCCAATAGGGCATGCCGGTGCCCATGCCGCCGCGCAGGACCTTGCCCTGGTAGATCGCGGCGGAGCCTCCGGCCATTGTCCTCGCCTCGGTAAAGTTCGCCGGGCCCTGGCTCACGCCCATAGCATCCGTGCGCCGGAGCGCCCGGCCTCCCGGCCCGTCGCCGCGCCCGCTCTGCCCATGACAGGCCGCGCAGTTGGCCGTATAGATCGCCTGGCCCTGTGCCAGCCGCTCCGGGGTCGTGCTGCGCTTCCAGGCGAGCGCCACCAGGTCCCATACCTGGTCATCGCCCAGGTGGGCATACGCCGGGTCGGCGCGCAGCCGGGCAAAGGCTGCGCTGGGGGAGATGCGGCGCAGGCGCTCAGGGTCGGCCAGGTCGCCAGGCAAGGGCAGGCCCAGGGCCTGGCCACGTGCTGCCGAGGGCGTGTTGCGGGGAAAATGGGCAGCGATGTGGGGCGCATCAATATCCAGGCCGAGTTGCTGGTAGAGCGGCGGCTGCGGCGTGGGGGAGGGGAGCACGCCATCCGGCCCCACCACCTCCAGCGTGCCGCGCATACGCCAGTGGTTGGGGCTACACCAGACAGTGCAATAGAAGGTATAGCGGCCCGGCGCGGGCGGTGTGAACACGAATTCCGCCACCCGGCCCGGCTCAACGGTGACAGGGGGGATGTCCGCCTGGCCGATGGCGAAGCCGTGCACCACATCCGCGCCGCTGATGCGCAAGCGCAGGCGCTCCCCCAGCGCCACGCGCACCGTCTCCGGCTGCCAGCCCCCGCCCTCCGGCGCGGCTGCGATCAGGGCGATGACACGCTCGCCCGCCGTTGCCGGGGGCGCAAACAGGCCGGCGCGGGCCGCCCACACGGCCACCGGCAGGCCCACCAGAATCACCAGCAGCAAGAGACGCGCCAGGTGCTCCTGTTTCATGGCCCCATCACTAACCATAGCAACACCAACGTTACACCCAGGCAGAACAGGCTGACCGGCAGCGCCCCTGACCAGGCGCGCTGCCCGCCAGCCTGCTCACGGGCGATATGCCCTGCCAGGCCAACCGCAGCGGCCAGCCCGCCGATCAGGGCCAGCGCCTGGAGGGTGGGGATCAGACCGGTGAGGAGGGGTGTCCAGGGGACGTGCGCCAGGCCAAGCAGGTTCCAGCCCCAACCGAAGGGGTCGGCCAGCGCTGCCAGCGCGTACGAGCCATTGACCAGCACCAGGCCCAGGCTGAAGGCGGTCCACGCCGCCAGCCCCAGCGGGATGAGCACGCGGGCATAGCTCACAAAGGCCCGGCGCAACGCCCCAGGCGTACGACGCTCGTGCCATCGGCTCAGCGCGACCGCGCCCAAAAACACGCCGGGCACAACCAGCGCGTTTAGCGCCAGGAACGCCAGGGCATAGCCCAGCCAGGCCGGGGTCATCACCGCGTTGGCGGCGGCTTTTAGTTCCCCCCAGGGGCCGAGCAGGACCGCCGAGTACAGCACGGCGCAGGTGAGCATGACCAGCCCCTTGAAAGTTTCATCCAGCCGCCAGCCCCTCTCCTGCATCAGGTCCGCGCCGAAGGGCCGCAGGTTGATGACCACGTTGTCCAGCGGGCAGGCCCGCAGGCATTCGGCGCACAGCCCGCAGGGCGTGTTCCGCGTCAGGCTGCCGGGAAAGACAAACCAGGGGCAGCCATAGCCGGAGGCATTGCCCACATAGCAGGCTTTCTCCGTATGGCTCGCGCAGACCTGGGGGTCGCGCACGCGCAATTCCAGCGGTGCAACGGTCGCATACAGGCCCACAAAGCCCCCCACCGGGCACAGGTAACGGCAGAACACCCGCCGCTCGTACACCAAGCTCAGCCCGGTGGCGAGCAGCAGCAGGGCCAGCAAGACCAGCGCAGTGATGGCTGGTTGTGTCAGAAGTGGCAGGCTAAACAGCGCCAGGAGCAGGAAGCCGGCGTTTTGCAGCCAGATATTGCGCAGGCGACGCGGCCAGCGTTTGCCCAGCGTCCATAGCTTCTTGCCGGAGACGGTGACCAGCGCCCGCCGCTGCAGCCACTCGCCCGGCGCGGGGATGGGGCAGACGCTGCACCACAACCGCCCGGCGAAAGGCACGAGCACCAGGATCAGCAGCCCCCACCACACGATCCAGACGAACACAATGGCGAAGTTGCGGTTGCCCACCGACGTGCCCAGCAGGCCCGCCAGGACCGCCAGGATGAAACCGGCCAGGAGGAGCACCGTGAGCAACCACTGCGGCCAGCGCAGGCGCAACAGGCGGCGCAGCCAGGACGATGGACGACGAAAGACAGACGACGGAGGCTCGTCCATCTTCTGTCTTCCGTCCGCTGTCTTGCGTCCGCCGTCATACCCCAGGGCCCCTACACCCACCACGACGGCGAGCGCCGCCGCCCGCCAGAAGGGCCAGTTGGGCGCTACAGAGAGTTGCCCGATCATGAAGGGATGCAGCGGCCCGCAGGTCACCGAGCAGCGGAAGCGAAACGTGCCGGGGGCTGTGGCCACGAACTCGGCGCGGGCGCTGTGGCCCGGCTCCGCTTTCAGATTGAGATCATAGCCGTCTAAGGATAGCCCGTGAACCACATCCGCCGAGGTGAACTCCAACACCACCCGGTCGCCCTGATTGACCCGGATCTCCGCCGGCCGGTAAGCGAAGTTAGAGGCTTCAACCACGATGGTGTGCTGTGTAGGCGCTGTGCTCCCGGCAAGCCAGGGGACAAGCAGCACAGCCAGGGCGAGGACGAGGATAATGAGGGCCCGGCGCGCGCTCATGGCATATTGGACGGCCCGTACCGGCTGTACGTCTGGTCAATGTAAGCCTTGATCTCGGCCACCGGCTTCCCTTCGCTGTACAGTCGCATCACGTCACGCGTGATATCTATGCAGAGACCTCAGAGCGCGGCGTGAGGCTCAAACACGATAGAGCCATCCGGCCCGATCTCTTTGACGTAACAGTCCAGGTTGCTGCGGTGGCCCTGCGCCCCGCAGCCACAGTAGCAGGGGATGGCCGAGAGCAACGCCGGATTGGCGATGGCGAAGCGGTAGGCTTCGCGCACCTCCGGCGGCGCCGCGCGCAGATCAGGCGGCAGGACCGACTCCGGCGCCAGTTGGATTGGGTTCACCGCCTGCGTCCCGCCGCCACATGCAACGACGATCAGCGCCACAAGTCCAGTGAAAGGGATAGTCCAACGCCAGATCACGCTTTTCATAGGCGCTCTCATCATACCCGGATAGCCGCTGCAAAACCAGGGACAGATGTCATGGAATCAGGCCATAGATGTCCCATTTTATGCCCCGCCAAATGGCGGGGGCGCATAGCGGATCTCCACGATCGTCCCCTGGCCGGGTTGTGAGCGCACAGCCAGGTGTGCGCCGATGAGTTGAGCGCGCTCATGCATCCCCATCAGCCCGAAATGGCCGCGCGCGGCCAGTTCGCTGATCTGTTCCGGCACGCTGAAGCCTAGCCCGTCATCGCTTACCTGCACGATCAGGGCCGGGTCATCAAAGACCACGCGCACATGCGCGGCGCGGGCCTGAGCATGGCGGGCGGCGTTGTTAAGCGCCTCCTGGACAATGCGGTAAACGGCCAGTTCAGCCGCAGGTGGCAACCGTCGCGGCGTGCCCACCGTCTCAAACGTCACCTGCATGGTCGTGCCCGCTTGGCACTCCCGCGCCAGCATCTCCAGCGCAGGCACCAGGCCCAGTTCCTCCAGGTAGATCGGGCGCAACGCCTGGCTGAAGCGACGCACCTCGGCGACGGTTTCCGCCAGCAGGCTCTGCAACTCGGCCAGCTTCTCATCGGCGCGAGCGGGGTCATGGGCCAGGGCGCGGCGCGCCATCTGTACGCGCTGGTTGAGCGCCACCAGGCTCTGGATCGTCTGGTCATGCAGTTCGCGGGCCAGGCGTTTGCGCTCCTCCTCCTGGGCAGCGGTGATGTCGGCGATATAGCCTTCCAGCGCCTCACGTGCCCGGCGCACCTGCTGTGCCATATGTACCAGCGTCCGCTGCAATTCGGTCACTTCCTCAATGCCCCCGACCGGCTGCTCAATGCTCTGCCAGTCGCCGCGTCCCAACTGCGCCGCCCGCTCGCGCAGGGCCTGCAAGGGCCGCACCACCCGTCCCCAGGCGAAGGCCAGCGCGATCAGCGCGATCAGCATCGCCGGAAGCAACACCAAAGGCGCGGCCTGCGACAGGCGCATCTGCGGGCTGACCACATCGGCCCAGGCTTCCTCGGCGACCAGCGCCCAGCCCACCGACGGCACAGGCGCGAAGGCGATCACGCGCTCCTCCCCCTGGACTGCGACGAAAGTGACACCGCTTTCCCCCCGCAGCGCCTCGGCCACGCCGGGATAAGAGGTCAGATCGCCCTGGAGCGATGATGGGCCAAGCGAGGCCAGAAGCCGGCCTTGGGGGTCACTCAACAAGAGGGTCATGCGACTATGATCGTTCATGCGCATTGGCGCAAGCGAGGAACGCAGCCCCTCAACGCTGAACGCGCCCAGCGCAATCACTCGCGCATCCCCAGAAGGGACAGCCATCGGGATGATCCCCTCGGAGAGCGGCAGAACGGTAGGCTCCCCCGACCGGCGCACGACGTCCAGCCAGGTTTGCGCAGCGGGGCCCCTGCCCCCGCGGGCGGCAGGGGTGGCTGCGAGCACACGGCCGGCGGCATCATAGAGGACTACGCCAGCGTCAAAGTCTGTGAGGAGGTCACCTGAGGCCAGGAGCGCGCGTTCTGGCGCCTCGGCAGCAGCGCGGTCGGCCAGGGCGCGTAACCGATTGAAGCGGTCCTCCATCTGGGCGCTCAGCCTGGCCGCGGTGAGCGTCACGGCGCGGTGATCGCGCTCGCCCACCAATGCGCGCATGTCGCGTTGATGGAGATTGACACCGACGAAGGCCACGGCGATCAAGAGCAGGGTGAGGGGCAGGACGATCAGGAGCAGCAACTGGGCGGACAGGCCCCGCAGCCACCCCAAGGCTTTACTCAAGTACGTCATCCACGGTTATCCAGCCGAGCTGGACCGCGCGCATAACGGCTTCGGTGCGACTGGACGCGCCCAATTTGGCGAAGACGTTCGCCAGATGGCCTTGCACCGTGCGGTCACTGATGCCCAATTGCACAGCGATGGCTTTGTTGGTGTAGCCTCGCGCCGCCAGGCGCAGCACCTCGTGCTCCCGTGGGGTGAGCGGCTCAACCGACGGCTCGGCATTTGCCGCCTGTGTCTTGCCCGCCAGTTGGTTCATGATTTTACGCAGGATATGGGGATGGAGCGCCGACCGCCCCTCATAGATCACACGCACATCGCGCACCAGATCGTCGGCTTCCACGGTCTTAAGCACATAGCCGTTGGCGCCGGCCTGGAGCGCCGCTATGACATAAGGGTCATCGTCATAAGCGGTCAGGAGCAACACGCCTACAGGCAGGCCCTCCGCGCGCAGGTGGTGGGTCACCTCAATGCCGCTCTGGCCGGGCATTTGAATATCCAACACAGCCACATCGGGGCGGTGCACGCGGATCAGCGCCAGGGCTTCATCGCCGTCGCCGGCTTCGGCGACCACCTGGATATCCCCTGCCTCTTCCAGGAACTCGCGAATGCCCTTCCGCACGACAGGGTGATCATCAGCCAGGACGACACGGATCATCAGGGATTATTTTAGGTCAGGGCACCCGCTGCGTCAATCGCGCGGCACGGCCAGGTGCTCGCCCTTCCCTTACCCTCCCCCTGGATGGGGGAGGGTTGGGGTGGGGGGAAAACACACCTGGGGTTAGAACCGATACCCCTGAAATGCACCCGTGCCGCCCTTGCCAGGCTGAGTGGGATATGGTACAATGGTTTTGCGCTGGGGGCTCGTCTAGCGGTAGGACAGCGGACTCTGGATCCGTACGGCGAGGTTCGAATCCTCGGCCCCCAGCCTGTGTTTTCTAGGACCCGCGCAGCCGCTGCGGGCCGCGCCCCGTCTCCTGATGGCAACGCTCACACGCCGGCAGCACCAACGTCTCTTGCTGCAGATAGAACTGGGTCTCCTCCCCCCTCACATGTGCCCGATGACAACTCAGACAGGTGACGGTCGTAGCGTAGAACCTCAGGCCGCGCGCCTCCTCGCCTGTTGCAGCCCTTTGGCGCGGAGGGAGTAATCTGCCGCCCGCCTGCCAGGCCCGGTAGGCCTCCGGCAAATCGTTATGGAAGTGATTCTCAAAGCCGGTGACCAGGAGCGTGTCCCTGTGGCAGCGGCTACAGGCGGCATTCAGCAGGCCAGGGGCATAAGCCGTGTTCTTCTCCAATGTCGGGTCCGCCCGGCCACCGGCCCACACCAGCGCGTCGCGCAGCCCTAGCACCAGCGTCGTGGCCCGATCCACTAGGGTGTGGTTGCCCCGATGGCAGTCAATACAGCGGAAGGGTGCCTCCGCTTTAGCCTCAGTGTAATGCCTACTGGACAGGTCCAGCGGCGGCTGGCTTCCGGCCTTCGCCTGCTGCGCCCGCTCATAATAGGCCACCTCCGGCGCTGTGTGGCAGGCGATACAGAAGCGGTCGTCCTCCTCCAGATGCGAGGCATACCCCGCCACGCCCAGGCCCATGGCCAACAGGATCACTATCGTCGCCCCGATCGCGCCGCTCCGTTTGGTCATCTCCCCCTCACCCGAATAGTCTAACACCGTTATTGTTTTGAGACCAATGGGAGTACAATCCTCATGTAAACATCCCTACACTGCTGGGCAGCGCCCTATAGTATCCTACGGCTGTTGAGCAGAGGATGATCATGACCGTCACATTGCGCGTATATGTAGACCGGGATTGTTGGAATTGCCAGGAGGCGCGGGCGCTGGCTCAGGAGATGGCGGCGATGTTCCCTTCCCTTCGCGTGGAACTGATTGACCTGGAGCAGGCAGGCAGCAGGCCGGACACTATCTTCGCCACGCCGACGTTCGTCTTGAACGATCGGGTCATCTCCCTGGGCAACCCCAATCGTGCAGCGCTCTGCCAGCATATCCTCCGGGCCCTGCAGCTCTGAGCGCTGCAGGGCCCGGCCCGATCTCCTGTCTGAAATTCGGGGCGATCCTCTTGACAAGCGTGAAATCTTGTGATATAATGGGAGCGCTCCCAAAATTAAGCGGGAGCGCGCGTGAACTGGGGCGCAAATAGCGCCTTAATTGCGGAGATAACCTGGGAGCGCTCCCATATGAAACCGCACCCCCCGGCGGAGTTCTCCGCCAACACCCTGGAAGAAATCGCCCGACTGGCGGGGGTCTCCCGATCCACCGTCTCCCGCGCGATCAATAACCACCCCCATGTCCGCCCCGAAACCCGCCAGCGCGTCCTGGACATCGCCCGCCGCCTGAATTACCAGCCCAATGCCGCCGCGCGCGGCCTGGCCGCCGGGCGCACCCGTATCCTCGGCCTGGTCATCCCCATGGGTGTCTCCGCCCTGTTCACCGACCCCTACTTCCCACTCCTCATCCAGGGCGTCTCCTCCGCCTGTAGTGCCCTGGACTATTCCGTCATGCTCTGGCTGGCCGAGCCGGAATACGAGCGCCGCACCATCCGCCAGGTGTTGCAGAGCGGCCTGATTGACGGCGTGATCGTCGCCTCCATGCTTATGGACGACCCCCTGGTGGAGGCCCTGCTGGCGCGCGGCCTACCCTTCATCCTGGTCGGTCGCCACCCTACGAATGAGCGCATCAGCTACGTGGACGTGGACAACCAGGATGCCGCCCGTGAGGTGGTGGCGCACCTGCTGCGCCTGGGCTACCGCCGCGTGGCCACGATCACCGGCCCGCGCAACATGATCGCCGGCGCCGACCGCCTGGAGGGCTACCTGGCGGCCCTGCGCGGGCGCGGCCTCGCCCCCAACCCGGCGCTAATCGTGGAGGGCGACTTCACCGAGGCGGGCGGTTACACCGCCATGAAGCAACTCCTGCCCCATGCTCCCGACGCGGTCTTTGCCGCCAGCGATATGATGGCGATTGGCGCCTTGCGCGCGCTGCGCGAGGCCGGCCTGCACGTGCCGGAAGACATCGCCCTGGCCGGCTTTGACGATATCCCCGCCGCAGCCCGCACCGACCCTCCTCTGACCACCGTCCGCCAGCCGATCCAGCGCGCAGGTGTCGTCGCCGCGGAGACCTTGATTGACATGATTACCCACCCCGATGGTCAGCCCCGCCGCATTATCCTGCCGACGGAACTCGTCATTCGCGAGTCGTGCGGCGTGGGGTTGCCTCCGGAAAAACGCGGGCGCTACAGCGCCACCATGCAGGCTCGCCAGAGCCAGGGAGGTGAGCGCTAGCATAATCAAGTAGGGGCGCGTTGCGACGTGCCCCTACCTACAGATCATCTGGCGTCTCATTCGTAGGTGCTGCCCCTATTGGACAGCGCAAGGAGGTGAGTGAAAACAACAGAATCCGTGTGCGGCCGACCTCTTCTCAACCCTAAGAAAGCGTCTGAGAACCCGCCGCTGATGTCATGCTGAGGCGTGCACTGCCGAAGCCCCTCTTCCGGCCCAAAACGAGTGGCTTCGCTGACCCTGCTCGCCCAGAATGACAAAGGAATGGACTCTTCAGACTTGCTCTAAGACCCCATTGAGGAGGAGAAAGACATGTCTCAACGAATCGTCACCCTGGTGAGCGTCGTGGTTGTGGTCAGCCTGATTTTGGCCGGCTGTGCGCAACCCGCGCCTACGCCTCAGACCATTGTGCAGACGGCGCCGCCGGAAATCCGGACGGCAGTGGTCACCGCCCCACCGCAGCAGATCGTGGTCACGGCCACGCCCGCCCCGGCAGAGGTCACCTATGCCCGTAATGAGACCCTGTACACCAGCGGCACCCAGTGGGGCCCGCCCAACAACTGGAACCCCCTGGTGACATGGGGCTATGCTATGGGCACACTGGGGCTGTGCTACGAGACCCTGTTCCTGTATGATCCTCTGACCGATGCGTATATCCCCTGGCTGGCGGAGAGCGGCAAATGGGTGGACCCCAAGACCTATGAACTGAAGCTACGGCAAGGCATCACCTGGAGCGATGGCCAGCCCTTCACCGCCAAGGATGTCAAGTTCACCTTTGAGCTTGGCAAGAAATTCGCCGCGGTGTACTATAGCACCATGTGGCGCTGGCTCTCCTCGGTGGATCAAGTGGATGACTTCACCCTGCGCTTCACCTTCAGCGAGCCGCTCTATCAGGAATGGGCCAACGCTCTGTACACCATGGCCATGCTCCCAGAGCACCTGTGGAAGGACCGCACCGAGGAAGAGGTGGCTACCGGCGCCAATGAGCACCCCGTCGGCACCGGGCCTTACCTGTATGAGACCCATGCTGAGGACCGCATGGTCTGGGTGCGCAACGACAACTGGTGGGCCACCAGGCTGTTGGGCTACAAGGTGGCGCCCAAGCGCATCGTGGATATCGTCAACAGCAGCAACAACGTAGCTCTGGGCCTGCTGCTTCAGGGTGGCATTGACCTGAGCAACAACTTCCTGCCCGGCATCGCCACCCTGGTGAAGGGCGGCTATGGCATTCAGACCTACTATCCAGACCCGCCCTACATGCTCTCGGCCAACACCGCCTGGTTGCTGCTTAACCTGAAGAAGAAGCCCATGGACGACCCCGCCTTCCGCAAGGCCCTGGCCTTCGCCATTGACGTCAAGCAAATCGTGGAGGTGGACTACGGCAATATCGTCCAGGCAGCCAACCCCACCGGTCTGTTGCCCATCTGGGACAAGTATGTGGACCAGGCGGTGGTGAATGAGTTGGGCTTCAGCTATAATCCTGACCGCGCCAGGCAAATCCTGGCCGACGCGGGCTACAAGGACGTGGATGGCGATGGCTTCGTGGAGGCCCCCGATGGCTCCAAGAGCGCCCTGAAGATCATCGTCCCCAACGGCTGGACGGACTGGATGGAGGCCATCCGCATCATCGCCAACAGCGCCCAGGCTGTGGGGATCAACGTGCAGACGGACTTCCCCGACTACAATGGCTATGTGGATCAGCGCAACGGTGGTACGTTTGACATGCTCATCAGCAACGAGGCTCAGATGAGCAATACCGTGTGGACGTATTACGACTGGCTGTTCCATCACCCCATTGTGGACACGATGACCCGCGGCAACTACGGCAGGTACGATAACCAGCAGGTGTTTGACCTGGTGGACCAACTGGACAAGACCCCGATTGAGGATGTGAACGGGATGAAGCAGATCATCTCGCAGATCCAGCGCATCCAGCTTACGGATATGCCGGCGATCCCGCTGTGGTACAACGGCCTGTGGGCCCAGTACAGCAACGCTGTCTGGACCAACTGGCCCTCGGCGGCGGAGGGGGCCAACCACTACCTGCCTGCCACCTGGCGCGGCTACTGGAACATGACCGCTATCCTCATGCTCAAGGAGTTGAAGCCAGCCACACAGTGACGCTGATATATAGGCCACTGCCCCTCCCTTCATCCCAGGAAGGGGCAGTGGCCCCCGGATGTGGGGGTGTCCTCAATAGGGGCAGGGGGCTGCATCCATGAGGACGAAGGACGGGCCTGTAGGGACGAGTGGCCGGTCGCCCCTACGGACAGGTGCGGTGGTGTGCCTGGCCAGGGAAGCGTAAAAGTGGGACGATATTTCCGAAGGAAGCTCCTCTTTTATCTTTTGACATTTTTCCTGGCGGTGACCATAGACTGGCTGATCCCGCGCTTCATGCCCGGCGACCCGGTCCAGACGATGCTGTCCAGGGCGGCGATGCGCGCCGAGGCCACCCAGGTGATCTACGGCTATTATGTGCGCGCCTTCGGGTTGGATTTACCTATCTGGCAGCAGTATCTGAACTTCTGGAACGCCTTGTTCCACGGCGACCTGGGTGTGAGCCTGTGGCTGTTTCCGAAGCCCGTGATCCGCGTCATCCTGGACGCCGTGCCCTATGACATCTTGCTATTGCTCCCGGCGATCCTGTTGAGTTGGTTCGCGGGGAACAATTTCGGGGCGATTGCGGCACGCCGGCGCTGGCTGGACAACACCGTGTCGCCTCTGAGCTATATCCTCACGGCCACCCCCTATATGTGGCTGGCACTCCTGCTGGCCTGGGCCTTAGGCATCGTCCTGCGTCTGTTCCCTATCTCCGGGGCCTATAGCTACGCGATGGCCCCCCATCTCTCCTGGGCCTTCATCGGCAGCCTGTTACAGCACTGGTTCCTGCCTTTCGCCTCTCTCTTCCTGGTCATGTTCGGCGGCTGGGCGATTGGCATGAGGAATATGATCATTTACGAACTGGAGGCGGATTACTCGCGCTACCTGGAGGCGTTGGGGGCGCCCAGGGGCCTGATCCGAAAATATGCCTTCAGAAACGCTGTCCTGCCGCAAATCACCGGCCTGGCGTTGGAGCTGGGCAAGATCGTCGCCGGCGCCCTGGCTACAGAGGTGGTGTTCTCCTACCCTGGCATTGGCTACCTGATCCTCCAGGCGATTCAGAACAAGGACTATTTCCTGCTCCAGGGGTGCTTCCTTTTCATCATCATCGGTGTGCTCCTGGCCAACTTCGCTATTGATATCGTCTATGTTGTGGTGGACCCGCGCACGCGCGTTGGGATGCAGGGGGAAATGGCATGATCCAGGCAAAGCAGACGCACGAACTCCTCTACTTTGCGCTGAGGAACAGCAAGTTGCGCCTGGGCTTAGCCGTCTTGCTCCTGTTCGTCCTGCTGGCGTTAGTCGGGCCGCTGCTCACCGACTACAGACCTTATGATTATGTGGGGCCGGGAGCGCAGCCCCCCTCATCCAGGTATTGGTTCGGCACCACCACCTTCGGCCAGGACGTGTTCACCCAGTTTGTCTTCGGCCTGCGGGCCACTTTCCTGGTGGGGCTCGTGGGGGGCGGCCTGGCCACCCTTATCGGCGTGCTGATCGGCTTCGTCGCCGGTTATCGCGGCGGTTTGATTGACGAATTGCTCAACATGCTCACCAACATCGTCCTGGTCATCCCCACCCTGGCGGTTCTGCTGATCATCGCCGCCTATCTGGAGGTGCGGGGCGTTCTGATTGAGAGCGTGTTTATCGGCTGCACCGCTTGGCCCTGGGCGGCGCGGGCCGTGCGGGCGCAGACGTTTTCCCTGCGCGCCAGGGAGTTCGTTGATCTGGCCCGCTTAAGCGGGATGAAGCCCCTCAAGATCATCCTCACCGAGATCGCCCCCAACATGCTGTCCTATCTGCTCCTGGTGTTCATCTTACAGTTTGGTGGGGCCATCCTGATCGCCGCCACGCTGGATTTCATTGGGCTGGGGCCGACGAACGCGATCTCATTGGGCCTGATGATGAACAACGCCGTCCTGTGGAGCGCGCTTATGCTGGGGATGTGGTGGTGGTTCATCCCACCGGGGATCGCCATTACCGCTATTGTGGGCGCGCTGTATGTCACCAATGTGGGGCTGGACGAAGTGTTCAACCCCAAGCTGCGGGAGATGTGAGGTCGTGAGTTTACAGGTTCAGGGACTGACGGTTTACTATCAGACGCTGTGGGGGGACGTGCGGGCGTTAGAGAACGCCACCTTCACCGTCGCCGACGGGGAGATCATGGGGCTGGCGGGCGAATCGGGCTGCGGCAAGACCACGCTGGGCCACAGCCTGATCTTGCTCAAGCCCCCCATGCGCTTTATCGCCGGGCGCGTGACGCTGGATGGCCAGGAACTGCCTACCTGGGATATGGAGCGGATGAATGCCTTCAGGTTCACGAAGGTCTCCATCATCCCCCAGTACGCCATGAACGCGCTGAACCCCACGCGCAAGATCGGCAAGATGATCGCCGAGCTGTTGGAATCCCGCAAGGTGCGTTTTAAGGCCGTCCTGCCGGAGTTGAAACGGCGGTTGGACCTGGTCAAATTGCCCCCGGATGTGTTAAATATGTACCCGATTGAGCTATCGGGGGGGATGAAGCAGCGCATGGTCATGGTGATCTCCACCTTGCTCAACCCCTCCCTGCTCATCGCCGATGAGATCACCTCGGCGTTGGACGTGGCCAGTCAGAAGGCGGTGGCAGAGATGCTGGCCGACTTTCGCGACCTGGGGTTTGTGAACAGCCTGATCGTGATCACCCACGATATGTCCATCCTTTACCAGATCGCCGACAGCATCCTGGTGATGTACGCGGGGCAGTTGGCAGAGAAGGCCCCCGCCGACGCGATCATTCACACCCCCCGCCATCCCTACACCCGGCTGCTGATCGCCTCGCTGCCAGAGGTCGGCGTGCGATATTCCCAGAAAAGACTGATGGGCATTCCGGGGAGACCCCCCTTGCTGCTTCACCCGCCCAGCGGGTGCCGCTTCCGCGAACGTTGTCCGCTGGCGTTTGAGCGTTGCCTGGAGGAGCCACCGTTTGTGGAATTGGAGAAGGGGCATTTCGTGGCCTGTTGGAAGGCGCTTGAGGAGGAAGGCGAAAGGGGCGAACGCGCCTATGTTGAAGCTTGATCGCGTCTCCAAAGTGTACAGGGTGGGGACCTTTGGCGGGAAGGAGCTCCGCGCCGTAGATAACGTCAGCTTTGAGGTCAGAGAGGGTGAGGTCGTCTCTTTGATTGGGGAGAGCGGCAGCGGCAAGAGCACCATCGGCAAGCTGATCCTGCGCCTGACCCCCAAAACCTCCGGCAGCATCACCTTCAACGGCGTGGACATCTCTACCCTGCGGGGGAACGCGCTGAAAGAGTACTATCGCAAAGTGCAGGGGGTATTCCAGGACCCATTTAGCTCGTACAACCCGATCTTCAAAGCGGATCGTATTTTCAAGATCATCAGGGACGAATTCTTCCCCGACGTCAGCGGCACGGAATGGAACGACAGGGTGCGCCGGGCGCTAGAGGCTGTTGGCCTGAACCCGGAGCACGTCCTGGACAAGTTCCCTCACCAACTCAGCGGGGGGCAACTCCAGCGCTTTCTCATTGCCCGTGCCCTGCTATTGGATATTGAGTTCCTGGTGGCCGACGAGATCATCAGTATGCTGGATGCCTCCACGCGCATTGACGTGCTCAACCTGCTCGCCGACCTCAAGTCGCGCGGCCTGTCCATCCTGTTTATCACCCACGATCTCTCCCTGGGCTACTACATTAGCGAACGGGCGGTGATCCTCTATCGCGGCTGCGTGGTGGAGATGGGCGCCACGGAGAAGATTTACCATAATCCGCTGCATCCCTACACCAGGATGCTCATGGCCTCTGTGCCCCGCCTGGACAGGAAATGGGGGAAGGAGGAGGCCCGGCTGGAATTGGAAGCCCGGCCGGCGCTGTCGGCCGGCTGCGTCTATTACAGCAGGTGCCCGCTGGCAGACACCGCCCTGGGGTGCGCCAGCCGGCGACCTGCGCTGTTGGGGGTGGAAAGCGATCATTTCGTGGCCTGTTTCCGCTACACCGAAGCCGAACGGGTGTTGTCCCCCGCCCGAGAGAGCGGCTTGACCGTCCCTGTGGAGGCCCAGTTTTCCTCCGGGGATAAAACCCTCTAATCTCCTCCTCTAGAGGCTGAGGTTTATTATGGCAACTGCGGAGTTCATCGGCCCGGCCCTGCCTCAGATCCCCTGGGAAGAACGCCCGCGTGGCTCCAGTGAAGTTGTGTGGCGTTCGCAGCGCAACCCTGTCCTCACGCGGGAGGCTGTGCCGGGCGCGAATAGTATTTTCAACAGCGCGGTAGTGCCTTTTCAAGGCAGGTTTGCCGGTGTGTTTCGCTGCGATAACACCGCCAGGGAGATGCAACTCCACGCGGGCCTGAGCGCGGACGGGATTCACTGGGAGATAGAAGTGGAGCGGATTCGCTTCCAGTGTGAAGACGAGGAGATCGGCCGGTTCGTGTACGGCTATGACCCCCGCGTGTGCTGGCTGGAGGACAGGTACTATATCACCTGGTGTAATGGGTATCATGGGCCGACGATTGGCCTGGGCTATACTGTTGATTTCAACACCTTCACCCAGATGGAGAACGCCTTTTTACCCTATAACCGTAACGGTGTGCTATTCCCACGCAAGATCAACGGGAAGTACGCCATGCTCAGCCGGCCCAGCGACCGGGGGCATACGCCGTTCGGCGACATCTTCTACAGCGAAAGCCCCGACCTGATCCACTGGGGGCATCACCGGCACGTTATGTCGCCTGCCGGGGGCTGGCAGGCGACGAAGATCGGCGCGGGGCCGACGCCTATAGAGACTTCGGAAGGTTGGCTGCTGATCTACCACGGCGTGCTCACCTCGTGTAACGGGTTTGTGTATAGCTTCGGCGCGGCGCTGTTGGACCTGGAGAAGCCCTGGAAGGTTATCTATCGGACGCGCCCCTATCTCCTCCATCCCAGGGAAATCTACGAATGTGTGGGGGACGTTCCCAACGTGGTGTTCCCCTGCGCGGCGCTGGTTGACCCTCCTACGAGGCGTATAGCCATCTACTACGGCGGGGCCGATACGGTCACCTGCCTGGCATTTGCCTGCGGTGACGAACTCTTGGAGTTCATCCGAGAAAATTCTCTGTAAAGGATGGCTTAGCCATTAACACACTCCCCTGCTCCCTCACCATCCCCGCTGCCGCCTGGTCACGCGGCATGGGCGTGCCTGTTGACAAACCGGGGCGCCCCCGCGTGAACGATCCCATGATTGACGATGGCCCCTGGGCTGGCGTGCCCCTGGGCGGGTTGGGGGCCGGGGCCATCGGGCGCACCTATCGCGGCGACTTCGCCCGCTGGCACCTGGACATCGGCAGGCATCGCTTTGAGAGCCTGCCCGCCAACCAGTTCTCCCTCTTCATCGCCCAAAGGGGCAAGACGCAGGCCCATGTCCTGGCGCCTCTGCACCCCGACACCCTGCCCGAATGGAACTGGGACATGCCGGTGGGGGCGGGGACATACTACGCCCTGTTCCCCAAAGCCTGGTTCGTGTATCACTGGGACGTGCTCCCCCTGCGTCTGGCGCAGAAGCAGTTCTCCCCGCTCATCCCGAACAACTATCGCGAGAGCAGTTTTCCGGTGGGCGTGTTTGAGTGGGTGCTGGAGAACCCTGGGGATGCGCCCCTCACGGTGGGCCTCATGTTCACCTGGCAGAACCTGGTGGGGCACGGCTGGGGGAAGGACCAGGAGGGCGGGAACATGAACATCGCACTGCGGCAAGGCGGCCTCACGGGGGTTGTGCTCACGCGCCCCGGCGAGCGGGCCAGGGCAGCCTGGGACGGGTCGTTCGCCATCGTTGCGCCGGAACAGCCCGGCCTGACGGTCACCTATTGCACGCGCTTCTCACTGGAGGAGGGCGGCCCGCTATGGGATGACTTCTGCGCTGATGGTCGGCTAGACAATCGCGATGACCCGGCACCCGCCCGACCTGGAGAGCCTATCGGCGCGGCCCTGGCGGTCACCCTGGAATTGGCCCCCGGCGAGGTGCGCACTGTCCCCTTTGCCCTGGCCTGGGATTTCCCCATCATGGCGTTCGGTTCAAGGACGCAGTGGTACAGGCGCTACACGCGCTTCTTTGGGACGACAGGGCGCAGCGCCTGGGCCATCGCCGCCGAGGCCCTGGCACACTACCCGGCATGGGAACGCGCCATTGACGCCTGGCAACAGCCCATCCTGGACGACCCCAACCGGCCGGCGTGGTACAAGATGGCCCTGTTCAATGAACTGTACTACCTGGTGGATGGGGGGACGGCCTGGGAAAACGGGCGCGTAGGCGGAGCGCCGCCCGCGCCAGAGGAGATTGGCCACTTTGCGCTCCTGGAGTGCTTTGACTACCCCTTTTACAACACCTTTGATGTGGGCTTCTACGCCTCGTTTGCATTGGCGCTGTTGTGGCCGGAGTTGGAGAAGAGCGTCATCCGCGATTTCGCCGCCGCTGTGCCGCTAGATGACCCCAGCCTGATCACGGTTGGGGCCACAGGGGAATGCGCTGTGCGTAAGCGCCCTGGCGCCGTGCCCCACGACCTGGGATCGCCCACAGAAGCCCCCTGGCTGCGTCCAAATGCCTACACCTGGCAGGATAGCAACATCTGGAAGGACCTGAACAGCAAATTCGTGCTTCAGGTGTGGCGCGATGCCGTCCTCTTAGGCGATCAAACGCTCATCCACCAGACCTGGCCGATGGTTGTGCAGGCATTGGAGTACCTGCACGGATTTGACCGTGACGGCGATGGCCTGCCGGAGCACGATGGTGTGCCCGATCAGACTTACGACCAGTGGCCCATGAGCGGGGTGAGCGCCTACTGTGGCGGCCTGTGGCTGGCTGCGCTGGAAGCGGCCATAGAGATGGGCCGGCTGGAGGGGGACGCGGAGCATGTGGCCCGCTACGCCGACTGGCTCGGCCGGGGCCAGGCCGCGTTTGAAGCCAGGCTGTGGAACGGCTGTTACTATCGCTATGATTCCAGTGACGGCCCCTCCTCGGAGACCATTATGGCCGATCAACTCGCCGGGCAGTGGTATGCCGACGCCACCGGCCTGCCGCCGATTGTGCCGGAGGCGCATATTGAGGTGGCCCTGCGCACTATCTACGACTATAATGGGCGTCGCTACGCCGACGGGCAGATGGGCGCGGTCAACGGCATGTCTCCTAACGGGGGGGTGGATACGTCCAGCGAGCACTCACAGGAGGTCTGGCCGGGGGTCACCTATGCGCTGGCGGCGCTGATGCTGGGCCGGGGGCTGAAGGAGGAAGGCTGGGCCACCGCCCGGGGTGCGGTCAACGTCATCTACAATCGCGGCTATTGGTTCCGCACGCCGGAAGCCTATGACGTGGAGGGGAACTTTCGTGCCAGCATGTACCTGCGCCCCTTGAGCCTCTGGGCCATTGAACATCAGCTTTCCGTAATCCGTCGTCGGAGGGTGAAGGGGGCATGACGACCGGGCTATTGAGGTTCCCTGCCCAATTCCTGTGGGGCGCCGCCACGGCGGCCTACCAGATTGAGGGGGCCTGGAACGCCGATGGTAAAGGCGAGTCCATTTGGGATCGCTTCAGCCACACCCCCGACACGGTCCACAACGGTGACACGGGCGATGTCGCCTGCAATCACTACCATCGCTATGTTGAGGATGTGGCCCTCATGCGCCGCCTGGGGCTGAGGGCTTATCGCTTCTCCATCTCCTGGCCGCGCGTTATCCCCTGTGGGCGGGGAGCGCCCAATCCGGCGGGGCTGGACTTCTACGACCGCCTGGTGGATGCTTTGCTGGCGGCGGAGATCCAGCCCTTTGCCACTCTGTACCATTGGGATTTGCCCCAGGCCCTCCAGGATGAGGGCGGCTGGGGCAGCCGCGCCACTGTGGAGGCCTTCGCCGAATACGCTGCCCTCCTGGCCCGCCGCCTGGGGGACCGTGTGCGCACCTGGATCACCATCAATGAGCCGCAGGTGGTGGCTTTTGCCGGCCATAAGACCGGCCAGCACGCGCCGGGGCTGAAAGATGAGAAACTGGCCCTGCAGGTGGCCCACCATCTGCTGGTGGCGCACGGCCTGGCGGCTCAGGCCATCCGCGCCGTTCACTCCCAGGCCCAGATCGGCATCGCCCTCAATCTATGGCCAGTTGAACCGGCCACCGACGCGCCTGAAGACCGCGCTGAAGCGGAACGGCGCTGGCGCCAGGACAATGCCTGGTTCCTGGAGCCGCTCTTTTATCAGCGCTATCCGCAGGAGATTTGGGAGGCGTATGGAGATAAGGCGCCCCGCATTGCGCCGGACGATTGGGCCTGGATCGGCGCCCGGCTGGATTTCCTTGGCGTGAATTACTACAGTCGCAGCCTGGTCACTGCCAGGGGCGATATTGCGCCTGTGCCCGGTGCGGACTACACCGCAATGGGCTGGGAGGTTCACGCGCCTGCGCTGGAGCGGCTGCTGCGCCGCCTGAAGCAAGAGTACCCCCCAATCCCCATCGCCGTCACCGAGAACGGCGCCGCCTTTGACGACACAGTTGGGCCGGATGGCCGCGTGCACGACCCCTGCCGCATCGCCTACCTGCGCGATCACCTGATCGCGCTCCATCGGGCTATCCAGGCGGGCGTGGATGTGCGCGCCTACTTTGTCTGGTCGCTGTTAGATAATTTTGAGTGGACCTGCGGCTATTCCAAACGCTTTGGGCTGGTGTACGTGGACTACCCCACCCAGCGGCGTATTGTGAAAGACAGCGGCGAGTGGTACGCGCAGGTGATCGCCCGGAATGGATTATAGGGGCGAGGCGCCGCCTCACCCCTACGGGGGATGAAGCGTCACCCTCTCCCTGACCCTCCCCCTTGGCGGGGGAGGGGAATCACCCTCTCCCAACCGGGCTGAAGCCCGGTACTGGGTGGTGGCTGCGGAGGGGGAGCCTAAGGGCTACCGGTGCTTGATAGACCAGTCAAAGCCAATCGTGGGATCGTCGTAGGGGATGCGCTCTTCATCCGGATCGGCGGGCTGGTAAGAGCGGGTGGTGTGGTAGAGCAGGAGGACGGGCTTGTTGCCCAGGACCTGGTAGCCGTGCGCCACACCTGCGGGGATGAGGATGGTGACGGGATTGTCTTCTCCCGCGTAAACCACCTGGGTCACGCCATATGTGGGCGAATCCGGGCGGCGGTCGTACATGACGATGCGGGCCATGCCGTCGGCCACGTACCACACATCATCTTGATACTTATGCCAGTGGAAGGCTTTGATCACGCCCGGGTACGTGCGCGTGATGGTGGTCTGCCCGAAGCGGCTGAGCATCCTGTCATCATCGCGCAGGATCTCGCGCAGATACCCCCGGTCGTCCACATGCGTGACCAGCTTTTTAATCACCACACCCTGAATATTCGGCATGGCACCTCCCGTAAGGACGGAGGGCGGAAGACGGATGTTCGCCATGGGTCACACCAGCGATCTTCCCCCATCCACGACCAGGACTTCCCCTGTAATGTAATCTGATTTTAGCAGAAAAACCACTGCCTCGGCCACATCCTGGCCGGAGCCGGTGCGCCGCAGCGGCAGCCTGGCGCCGAGGGCCTGCCAGCGTTTGTCGGACCAGCCGATCGGTTTGGCCACCGGGCCGGGGGCCACGGCGTTGACGCGGACGGTCGGCGCTAACGCCAAGGCCAGCACGCGGGTGAGCATGATCAGGCCCGCCTTGCTGACGCTATGGTGCGCGTAAGAGGGCCAGGGCCTAAGCCCGGACAGGTCGGCAATGTTAACGATGGCCCCGCCCTCCGGCTGTGCCAGCATCAGACGGGCAGCGGCCTGCGCGCATAGAAATGGCCCTTTGAGGTTGATGCCCAGCACCCGATCCCAATCCGCCTCGGTGATGTCCAGCAGAGGCTTACGCTCCATGATCGCTGCGCTGTTGACCAGCACATCCAGGCGGCCAAAGTGCGCCGCGACTTGGGCAAACAGCGCCTGGACGTCCGGCGCACGGGAGTGATCGGCCTGGAGGGCGATGGCTGCTACGCCTAGCGCCCGGACATCGGCCAGGGTGCGTTGCGCGGCCTCTGCCGAGGTATGATAGTGGATGACCAGGTGCATCCCCTCCCGCGCCAGGCCCAGGGCGATGTCGCGGCCCACGCGATGGGCCGCCCCGGTCACCAGCGCCACCCTGCCCTTCAGTTCTATCGGCCCCTCTGAGTTCCTATAAGTTCCCCTCATGCTTTTGCTGTTCCTTCAGCCAGGTCTCAAAAGGTAACTGCTCCGGCAGGGGCCGTCCCTCCTCCAGGCGGCCATCGCCGCGAATGTGGAGGACGCGGACGGACTGCACCAGCAACGTCTGGCCGATCAGCCGGTGGCGGTGGCAGCGGTTGGGGTCCTCCTCGGCGCACATGATGGCGACGCGCTTCTGGGCAGCCAGGGCGATCAGGGCCTGGATGGCCTGGCGATAGGCTTCGCGCTCGGCCAGGAACGTCGGCGTGACGCGGACACCGGGCGGCAATTCCGGCTGCCGTCCCCCCAACCGCTCCTCCCACTGGTAGGTCATCCCGGCCTCCTCCACGTGACGGCGCAGCGTGTCCTTGCGGAACTGTGTGTTGAAGCGGCTGTAGGGCATGGAGCGCACATCCACGAGCACCTCAATCCGGTGCTGTTTGAGCAGCGCCAGAAAGCGGGAGATGGGATGATTGGAGTGGCCGATGGTGTAAACCGTCACCGGTCCGATAGGCCGGGCCGCGCTGTTGTCCGTCGTCTGGCGTCTGTCGTCCATCGTCATCTCTCGCGGATGATGTTGCTCAACAGGAACCAGACGTTGGCCGGGCGCTCGGCCAGACGGCGCATGAAGTAGGGATACCACTCGTTGCCGTAGGGGACATAGACGCGCACAGTGTAGCCCTCGGCGGCCAGGCGCTCTTGCAGGTCGCGGCGGATACCGTAGAGCATCTGGAACTCAAACTCGTCGGGCCGGATGTGGCGCTCGGCCACGACCTGCTTGGCCCGATGGATGATCTTCTCGTCATGCGTGGCGATGGCCAGATGGACGCCGCGTTTGCGGGCCTCATCACTTAGCAGCATCTCCATGAGCTTCACATAGTTGGCATCCACGTCGGCCTTCCGGGGGAAGGCGATGTCCGGTGGCTCCTTGTAGGCCCCCTTGCACAAGCGCACCCGTGCGCCCTCCTGGATCAGGCGGCGGACGTCCGCCTCGCTGCGGTAGAGATAAGCCTGGATGACGACGCCGACGTTATGGTGGTTCTGGTGCAGGCGGTAATACAAGTCCAGCGTGCGTTGGGTGTAGGGGGAGCCTTCCATATCAATGCGCACGAAGGTATTGTAGCGGGCAGCACGCTCCAGGATCTGGGTGACGTTCTCGGCGCAGAAGTCATCGCTGATGTCCAGGCCCAGTTGGGTCAATTTGATGGAGACGTGCGACTTGAGGCCATACTGGGCGATACCATCCAGGATGTCCAGGTAGTCGTCGCGAGCACGTTGGGCATCCTCGCGGCTGATGACGTTCTCGCCGAGATGGTCCAGGGTGGCCAAGATGCCTTTTTCGTTCAGGGCGCGGACGACGCGGATGGCGTCTTCGGGCGTCTCGCCAGCGACAAAGCGGGCGGCCATGCGTCGGGCGAAACCGAAGCGCGTCAGCCAGCGGCGCAGCCGGGTGTTGTGTGAGAGGTAGATAAAGAAGGCTCGGAACATGGGTGATTGCCTCGGTGATGCGTAGTGATGAACCCCATGTGCACTATTTTACTGTGGTTTGCGTGCAGATCAAAAGCGTATGGTTTCAACCGCAGGGCCGCTGGAATGCATACGGGGCAACCGTCAGTGTCCCATCTGGCCCACCCAGGCGAGGACCGCGATCAGGGTCAGGAAGAACAGGAACAGGAACACCGGCCAGAGGTCAGGGCGACGCGGCGGGTCTGTAGGTGGCTGGGGAGAGGCCGGGCGGTGGGATGATCCCTGGTAGAGGATCTGATCCGGTGTGAACAGGTTCTTTTTCTGCCCCATAGCGCCCGCTGGGTCGCGCCTTGTTGCGGCCTCTATGGGGCAGAGTATGCAAGAAGCGGGCCAGGCCTTAAGATTTAAATCACATCAACCGGTATGGGTTTCAGCGCCTCTAGCGGCTGCCAACGATCAGGAGCATAGCGATGAGCAACAGGGCGAAGAGCAGGAAGGGCCATAGGTCGCCCAGGGTGAGGGGTGGGCGAGGGCGTCGGGCCGCGCCCGACGTCGGGCGGGGCGGCCATTCGGCGATGTTGGCAAACTCAAAGCGGATCTTCTTTCTGCTCATGGGCGGCTCCTCTACCTCTGTGCCTGGCTTCCTCAGGGGTTTTGGCTTCCCTCGTGTTCAGAGAATCCGTTGAGCACCTGATCTTGAACGGCGAGTGGATCGGCGGCCTCGGCGATCGGCTCTATGGTGAGCGGTGGGGTGGGTTCGGGTTCTGCGCCGGCGTGCTCGCGCAGGAGCGGCCAGGCGAGCGCTGCCAGGCCCGCGCCAAGCGCGATTAGGGTCAACACCCAGCCCCAGGTGGCCATGAGCCGGGCGGCAACGCGGTCAAGGGCCATGCCGAGCACGGCGGCCACAACGAAAACGATCCACAGGGCCTGATCCGTTTCAAGCGCCCGCTTCATCAGCGTAACTTAACTCTAACCTTAAGATCAGCAAGCATCGTGATAATAGCACGGAATGGGGGCGAAGACAAGTCCGCTTATAGAGGCATTTGCCCCTCGGTCCGTGCCGGGCTAAAATGGTTTCATTCCTCCCCACGCCAGAGGAGGCTCACATGAAAGCACAGCCTGACGAGGGCCTGTATCCGCGCATCTATGCGATCGTGCGCCAGATCCCGCCAGGGCGCGTGGCGACCTACGGCCAGGTCGCGGCCCTGGTGGGCCCGCCCTGCGATGCCCGGCTGGTCGGCTGGGCCATGGCGGCTCTGCCGTCAGGGGCAGATGTCCCCTGGCAGCGCGTGATCAATGCCCAGGGCAAGATCAGCCTGCGCAAGTATTCACGTGGCCACGAATTACAACGGAGGCGGCTGGAGGCCGAAGGGGTGCAGTTTGACGAGCGTGGCCGGATTGACTTGGCGCGGTACGGCTGGATGGGGCCGGAAGGGCCGGAGCAGCCCGAATTGCTCTAAGCGCGCTCCCCTACGTGCCCGACCTCAGCGCGGCTGCCCGATGCGCGCCCGCTCCTCGGCCACGATATGTTCATCCAGCTTCTTGAAGAGGGGCCGGGGCGGGCGCAGGGGCTGGCCAGGGGGAAGCTGGCTGGGCTGCCAGCGCAGCGCCAGTTTGCTCCCATCGTAGGTCAGCGCCAGGTGCTCTTTGCCGCCAGGCTCGCGGAGGGTCTCAATGCGCTGTTCGCCCAGCGTGTCGCCGTCGTAGCCGAGCATCTCATGCAGCGCCTGGGTGCTGAAGGGGAGCACCGGGGCGAGCAACACCCGCAGCGAGTCAATCGCCCGCAGCGTGACGTAGAGCGTGGTCGCCGCAGCAGCGCGGTCCGTCTTGATCTGGGCCCAGGGCGCTTTGTAGTCCAGGTAGCGGTTGACTGCGGTGGCCAGGTCCATCGCCTGGGAGAGTGCGGCGCGGAACTTGCAGCCGTCGTAGAGGGCCCCGATGGGTGCGAAGGCCGCCTCAAGCTGGGCCAGGAGCGCCCGATCGGCCTCATCCAATTCGCCCGGCTGGGGCACGCGCTGATCAAAGTGCTTGTAGGCGAAGGTCAGCGCCCGATGGGCCAGGTTGCCCCAGGTAGCCACCAACTCATCGTTGTTGCGCCGCAGGAAGTCATCCCAGGCGAAATCCACATCGCGCGTCTCCGGCATGACGGCGGTCAGATAGTAGCGTAGCGGGTCGGGGTCGTAGCGGCTGAGGAAGTCGTTGGCCCAGACGGCCCAATTGCGGCTGCCGGAGATTTTCTGCCCCTCCAGGTTCATGAACTCGTTGGCGGGCACGTCGTAAGGCAGGTTCAGGCGCTTGCTGGGGTCGTCCTCATATAGCCGTTCGCAGCCCAGGAGTTCGCCCGGCCAGATGATGGCGTGGAAGGGGATGTTGTCCTTGCCGATGAAGTACACCGTGCGGGCGGCGGGGTCGTACCACCATGCCTTCCAGGCGTCGGGCTGGCCGTGGTTGATGCTCCACTCAATGCTGGCGGAGAGGTAACCGATGACGGCTTCAAACCAGACATACAGGCATTTGCCCTCCCAGCCGGGCAAGGGCACGGGGATGCCCCAATCAATATCGCGGGTGATAGGCCGGCCATGCAGTCCCTCGCGCACCTGGTTGCGGGCGAAGTTGATCACGTTCGGCTTCCAATGCTCCTTGTTCTCATTGAGCCAGGCGCCGATCCGGGGGGCGAGCTTGGCCAGGTCCAGGAAAAAGTGCTCGGTCTCGCGGGGTTCGGGGCGGCTGCCGTCAATCTTGCTGCGCGGGTTGATAAGCTGGATGGCGTCCAGCAGGTTGCCGCAGTGGTCGCACTGGTCGCCGCGCGCATCGGGATAGCCGCAGATCGGGCAGGTGCCCTCCACATAGCGGTCCGGCAGGAAGCGGTTAGAGACTGGCGAGTACATCACCAGTTGCTTCTGACGATAGAGGTAGCCGTGGTGCAAGAGGCACAGGAACATGTCCTGCGCCACGCGGTGGTGGTTCTCGGTATCGGTGTGGGTGAACAGGTCGTAGCTCAGGCCCAACTGGATGAAGGTGTGCAGGAAGCTGCGATGGTAGGCTTCAAACACCTCACGCGGCGGCTTGCCCAGTTGGTCCGCTTTGACGGTGACAGGCGTGCCGTGCGAGTCGGAGCCGGAGACCATGAGCACGCGGTTTCCGGCGAGCCGGTGATAGCGGGCGTAGATGTCGGCAGGAAGGTACGATCCGGCCAGGTTGCCGACATGGATGTCCGCGTTGGCATAGGGCCAGGCGACAGCGACCAGGATGTTCTCAGGCATATCTCTACCCCTCTATCCTCATGCTGCTATTCTATCATAAGAACCCTGTTCGTGTAATCTATGCGGCGTCAAACGCAGGCCACGATTGTATAAATAAAACCGCCAGCCCCAGGCTGGCGGTGACTTACCTCATTCGGGGGTGTTTCGCTGCCTGCCCAGGGCCTCAGTCCGCCTGGGCTTCCTGCGCGGCCCGGATCCAGGGGAGCGGGATGCCACACAGGAACTTGAAAGGCCCCTCTCCCGTGTTGACGTACTGGTGCTCAGCGTTAGGCGGCACGAAGATCACGGTGCCCGGCCCGACCGAATAGGTCTCGCCGTTGATGGTGACCGTGCCCTGGCCCTCCAGGACGAAGTTCTCGTGTTCAAACCAATGGGTGTGGTGCGGCGTATGCCCGCCGGGCGCGACTTCAATGACGCGCAGGGCATAATTGGGCGCGCCGTCATGCTTGTCATCAATCACCCAGCGGATGGTGACCCCCGGCGCTTCATCACCGAACGCCTGGGCGGGGACGTCTTCGTAATGGCAGACTTTGGTCATCGGTGACCCCCTTCACCGCAGAGGCGCAGCGGACACAGAGAAAGCGCGGAGGAAGTTCATAAAACCTCTGTGGTCCCTCTATGCTCTGCTGCTCTCTGTGTCTCTACAGTAAAACCGGCTGTCTGTTACGTCAGGTAGTCGCGCAGTTGGCGGCTGCGGCGCGGGTGGCGCAGGCGGCGCAGGGCGCGGCCCTCAATCTGGCGGATGCGCTCGCGGGTCAGGCCGAATTTCTGGCCGACCTCCTCCAGCGTGTAGCTGCGCCCATTGGTCAAGCCGAAGCGCAGGCGCAGGATGCGGGCCTCGCGCGGCGTGAGCGTGGCCAGGACCTCCTCCACCTTCTCGCGCAGCAGGTTCTGGTGGGCGGTTTGGGTGGGCGTGGGCGTGCTCTCGTCTTCAATAAAGCTGCCCAGTTCGGAGTCCTCTTCCTCGCCAACAGGGCGCTCCAGGGAGAGCGGCTGCCAGGAGACCTTGAGCATCCACTGCACTTTGCGCGGCTCCAGGTCTAACTCCTCGGCGATCTCCTCTGGGGTAGGCTTGCGCCCGTTCTCTTGCTCAAGCTGGCGGGCGGCCTTGTACAGGCGGCGGATGCGGTCGCTCATGTGCACCGGCACACGGATGGTGCGGCCTTGGTCGGCGATGGCGCGGGTGATCGTCTGGCGGATCCACCAGGTGGCGTAGGTGCTGAAGCGGTAGCCGCGCCGATAGTCAAACTTCTCCACCGCCTTCATCAGGCCCAGGTTGCCCTCCTGGATGAGGTCCAGGAAGGGCACGCCACGCCCCATGTATTTCTTGGCGATGCTGACCACCAGGCGCGTGTTGGCCTTGATCAGGTGGTCGCGGGCGGCGCGGCCCTCTTCCACGATGCGCTCCAACTCCGCGCGCGCTTCGCCCTCCGGCGATTCCCTGAGCAGGCGTTGTTGGGCGGAGTGGCCACGTTCAATGAGCTTGGCCAGGCACACCTCCTCCTCGTTGGTCAGGAGGGGGACGCGGGCCATCTCTTTGAGGTAGAGGCCGACGGTGTCGTCAGAGGAGATGGCGCTCAAGTCAAAGTCCTCTTCCTCACCCTCTTCGTCCTCCTCCTCGTCAAAGCGGAGGGCGTTGGCAGTGCGCTCCTCTTCCGCTTCAGCGCGGTCCTCATAGACATCCACGCCCGCTTCCTGCAAGAGGGCAATCAGTTCTTCTAATTGGTCAAAGGCTCCCTCCGCTTCAGGGAACGCTTCCAGGATGTCTTCTGTGGTGAGGTATCCTTGAATTTCAGCCTTCTCCAACAGGTCCGCGATGATGTCTACATCCTTGTCAAAATTCGCCATAGATCGCTTGGCCTCCTAATGGCCCGTGAGCAGAGCACTTAGCGCTGCCCAACGTGGGTCAACGGTTTCCTCAACACAGGTGCATGGGCCTTCATTCCAATTCTGGCCGCACTGGGGGCACAGCCCGGCGCAGTCCGGCCGGCAGAGCGCGTGCATGGGGATGGACAGGAGCACATCCTCCCGGATGAGCGGGCCGAACTCAATGTTGCCATCCTCCGGGATGATGAGGTCCGAGTGGGCATCCGCAGCGCGAGCCGCCGGATAATAGAACAGGTCCTGGACAGTGACCATGAGGGAGAGAGGGAAGACAGTCAGGCAGCGCACGCAATCACATGCGATCGCGGTCTGCAATTGTCCCTGGGCCAACAGGCCCTCGTGGGTGCGGGTGAAGCGGATCGTGCCTTTGAGAAACTGCAGATGGACATCCTCCGCCAGTCTCAAGTCGCCCTCGTCAATTTCCATCTCACGGCTATACCCAGGGGGCTGCTTGAGTAGAAAGCCAACGTTTACCCTAAACATGCCATCACTCTGACCGTTACGTTAAAATAAAACACTCCGCGATCAGCCCGCAGGTCGCTTAATGGGATCAGGCCTATGGTCCGATACAACGCGCAACTTATGCGAATTCTATCACACAAATGGAGTGAAGTCAAGGGGTTTTGACATAACGATCAGGGGATCACGTTAAAAAACCGCCTAAAGGCCGTCTGAAAACCGGGTAAGCCGGGGTTGACGTGCTGGCGGAGAGCCGGTATAATCCTGGGTGGCGCTGGGGGATCGTCTAGGGGTAGGACAGCAGACTTTGGATCTGTATGCGGAGGTTCGAATCCTCCTCCCCCAGCCTGAGTTGCGAGACTCTCAGCCCGAATATAAGGGGCCGCCAATGGCGAGTTGGCGGCCCCTTTCGCTTTTCAAAGCCCGGAGCGTTTCATAGAGCCGAGGGAGGTTAGCGCAGGTTCACACACGTTAGGACATGGCCCCTTACTGGGTCACCGGCATGCGCAGCGGGGGCAGGATGGGCGCAATCTTCGGGCGGCTCTTGGCGACGTCGCCCCGCGAAGCGGGCGCGGCTGCCTGCCAGATAATCTCCGCCTTGCCGTCGCCGTCCACGTCTGCCTCTTTGCCCATATAGTCCTGATCCATCACGTAGAGCACCATGTCCTCCGACTGCCCGCTTTGGAAGCAGCCTATGATCTGGCCGCGAACGAAGATGAGCGCGGTCTGGGGCTGCTCGTTGCCCAGGGCATAGCCAGCCCAGGGCGCGCCCAGGCTGGCGTCCCGAATCACGGCCTCGGCCATGGCGTCGTTATCCAGGTTGCAAGTGAGCGCCGGCGTCCCCCGCGTCTCCACCAGGTCCACGTCGCCGTCCTTATCCTGATCGCTGACGCGGAACAGTGAGGCCGGGAACTCCGGGCCGACCCAGGGCTGGACGACTTCGCTGTCGCCGTCACCATCCAGGTCCGCCTTCAGGCTGGCATCGGCCATGACCGGGGCAGCCACGAGCGCGGCCAACAGCAGACAGCCGATAAGCGAGAATGTGCGTTTCTTCATTGGATGTCCTCCTTCCCTTGTGGTGTGCTCCCGGAAGGCGAAGCACGGCTGGGCGGGCCGTGCCCTGAGATCACCCTGGTCAACGGGCGCCGGGCAGTGTCCGGGAAGCTATGATGTGATTAAGGTGTTGGGTACGACGGGGCACACGGAATACGGTTCACGGTGCCTGAGCACCAGAGGAGCACATCCAATTGCCAAACTTATTATAAACAGGGGCGCCTATGAGGCAATAGGAAGGCCGTACTATCCCCCGACCTGCCCAGGATGGCGCAGCAGGCGCATCCCATTGAAAGTCACCAGGAGCGAGGCCCCCATGTCGGCGAAGACCGCCATCCACAGGGTGGCGGCGCCTGCCAGCGCCAGGGCCACGAACAGCGCCTTCACGATCAGGGAGAAGGCCAGGTTCTGGCGGATGACCTGCTGCGTGGCCCGGCTCAGCGCAATAGTGGTGGCCACCTGGCGCAGGTCGTCGCGCATCAGGGCGATGTCCGCCGTCTCCAGGGCCACATCCGTGCCCGCCACGCCCATGGCGATGCCCACCGTCGCCCGCGCCAGGGCCGGGGCGTCGTTGATGCCGTCGCCGACCATGCCCACCGCGCCGTGCCTGGCAACCAGGGCCTCAATGGCGCGGACTTTGTCCTCCGGCATCAGGTCGGCGCGAACTTCGTCTATGCCGACGGCCTGGGCGATAGCAGCGGCGGTGGTGGCGTTATCGCCGGTGAGCAAGATGGTGCGGGTCAGGCCCAGGCGGTGCAGCGCCTGGATGGCGGCGGCGCTTTCCGGCCGGGGCGCATCGGCAATGGCGATCAGGCCCAAAGGCCCGGACTCGTCGCCTACCAGAAGCACGCTCTCGCCGTGGCGTTCGTGCGCCTCCACCTGGGCCTGCATCTCGGCGGACAGGGCAAAGCGCCGGGCGAACAGGTCACGATGGCCGATATGATACACACGCCCATTCAGGCGCGCTCGTGCACCGCGCCCCGGCAGCGCCGTGAATTCGTTCACCGGCGGCAGGGCCAACCCGCGGTGGCGGGCCTCATGCAGCAGGGCCTGGGCCAGGGGATGTTCCGAGGGCTGCTCCAGCGCTGCCGCCAGCGCCAATAGATTTTCCTCTGTCAAGGCGCCGCCGTCGCGATCAAAAACGACCGTATGCACCACATGGGGCTGGCCCCGGGTCAACGTGCCGGTCTTATCAAAGGCGACGGCGTTTAGGCTCGCTGCCGCCTCCAGGGAGGCCCCGCCTTTGATCAGGATGCCCAGCCGCGCTGCCCGCGCAATCGCCGCCACGATGGAGACCGGCGTGGAAATGACCAGGGCGCAGGGGCAGGCGATGACCAGGAGGACGAGCGCACGATACAGCCAGGCGGCCGGGTCGCCCCGGAAGAGCGCGGGCGGGATGAGGGCCAATAGCGCCGCCCCGGCGACGACCGCAGGCGTGTAAATGCGGGCGAAGCGGTCCACAAACTGTTGGGCGCGCCCGCGCTGCGATTGGGCCTCCTCCACCAGGGCGATGATCCGCGCCAGCGTGCTCTCACTGGCCCGCTTCGTCACCCGAACCTCCAGGCTGCCCCGGCCATTGATGCAGCCGGCGTAAAGTGCCGCGCCGGGGCCGACCTCAACGGGCAGAGACTCGCCGGTGATCGGCGACTGGTCCACAGCGGAATGTCCGGCCAGGACGATGCCGTCGGCGGGCAGGCGTTCGCCGGGGGCAATGCGGATGCGGTCGCCGGGTTGAAGCTGATCGGCGGGCACCCGGCGCTCGTAGCCATCTTCCAGCCGCACGGCCTCGGCGGGGGAGAGCGCCATCAGGGCGCGGATGCCGGCGCGGGCACGGGCCAGAGTGAAGGCCTCCAGGGCCTCGCCCAGGGCGAACAGCGCGATCACCGCCGCCGCCTCGGCCCATTCATCAATCGCCAGGGCGCCGATCACGGCCAGGCTCATCAGGACATTCATGTCCAGGCCGCGCCCGCTGCGCAAGGCGGCCCAGCCCGCGCGGGCGGGATAGAGGCCTCCGATGAGGACCGTCAGCAGATAGGCGACGCGGGAGAGGGGGGCTGCGCCGGGCAGCAGGCTCAGCCCTGCGCCTGCAATGAAGGCGAGCGCGGCAATAAGCGCCAGTCGGGCGCGACGGTCGGCGAGGAAGAAGTGGGCCAGGGCCTGCACCCCCCGCTGTTCCGGAAACGGCTGCGGGCCGGGTCGGGTCTCGGCCACGTCATAGCCTATCTTGCGGATAGTGGTCACGATCTGGTCCAGCGTCACCGCTTCCGGCTGGTACTTAAGGTGCATCTTGCCCAGGGCGAAGTCCACCTGAACGCCCTGCACGCCCTGCAGGGCGCCCACGCCCTTTTCCAGCGTCACAGCGCAGTCGCTACAATCCATGCCGGTGATGTCCAGTGTGGTTTCCATAAGGCCTTATCGCGAGATAATCCGTTGAGTACAGCCCTCAGCCATGCTGAACGTGCTCCAGGCCGCGCTGGAACAGGTCGGAGATATGCTCGTCGTCAAGCGCGTAAAAGATGTGGCGGCCCGCGCGGCGCATCCGCACCAGGCGCATCTGGCGCAAGCCGCGCAACTGATGGGACACCGCAGAGGGGCTTAGCCCCAGCCGCTCGGCCAGTTCACTGACGCACAACTCCCCCTGGAGCAGCACGCTGAGCAGGCGCAGGCGCGTGGGATCGCTGAGGGCCTTAAATAGCTCAGCCAGCCGTGCCGCTATCACCCCATCCAGCGGCGGCTCCGGGCGATTCTGTAGGGGAGGTGTCGCCTGGGTCAGTGGGTCCAGCATCTCTGAATATATGAACAAGCATTCATATAATATCATAGAGCCATTGCGCTGTCAAGAGGGCTGGTGGCGGTCGCCGTGCAGTCGCCCCCAGGCGAGAATCAGCCCTATCCCGATCAGCGAGGCCACCAAACCGGTCAGGCCGGCCTCTGGGCCGAAGGCGCCGCCGGTGATCAGGTCCGGGCCGCTCTCTATCTGCCGGATCAACGTGGGGCTTTCCGTGCCGCTCACCGGGAAGCCCAAGAGCGTGCCCTGAAAGAAGTTCCAGCCGAAGTGCAGGCCGATCGGCAGCCACAGGCGGCGCGTGACGACGTAGCCCAGGGCCAGGAATATCCCGGCGATAACCAGGTTCAGCGTGGACACCCAACTGGCGTTGGGATTAGAGGCGTGCAGCAGGCCAAAGATGACGGAGGAGATCGGCACGGCCAGCCCCAGGGGCAGCCCCTCGGCCAGGGTTTGCAGGATGTAGCCCCGCACCATGAGTTCCTCGGTGAAGGCTACGGCGATATAGAGACCGAGCCCCAGCGCCAGGGCCTTAACGGCGTTGAGGGCGCCCTCCTGCCAGGCGAAGCCCACGATCTGCACCCAGCCCAGGCCGGCTTCCAGGGCGAAGATGGCGAGCATCAGCCCAGCGCCCAGGGCCACGCCGAAGAGCATCTCCGCCTCCCAGCCCGGCGGGCGCTGAAACCCCAGGTCGGCGAAGGCAGCCCTGGTGAGGAAGCGTTGCGCCAGCCAGGTGGCCAGCCAGATGCCGGGGTAAGACAGGGCAGTGGCGAACAGCGGGGGCAAAGCGCCTAGCGGCAGAGCGAACAGCGCACAGAACGTGATCGGCAGGCCGATCGCCAGGCTACAGAGGAGGATAAGGAGGGCATAAGCCAGGAGGCGCCAGCCGGAACGCAGCCGGCCATCGCGCACGAAGAGGCGCCGCAGCTTAGGCATGGACCTTAACCCGCCTCAGGATGCGATCCCTTCCTTCAAAGTTCCCGGCAACAGCGCGTACCAGGCCGTCGCCCGCACCACCTCATCCAGCGGCACCTGGTCCAGCACTGTGTGCGCGTATATCTCATCCCCCGGCCCGAAGCCGATGCTGGGGATGCCGGCCTTGCCCATCCAGTACGTGCCGTTCGTGGAGAAGTTCCACTTGCCTGTCGGGGGCGGGTCGCCCCACAGCCGCTGCCAGGTCGCCTGGCCCGCCTGCACCAGCGGGTGGCTCTCCTCCAACGCCCAGGCCGGGAAATACTTGTCCACCGGGAACACAAAGCCGGTGTAGCTGGGGCTGTCGTAGAACAACATCTCCACGTGGATAGAGGGATCGTCCGACGGCAGGAGCGCCTGCACCTGGGCGATGGCCTCCTCCTTCGTCTCGCCGAAGGTCACGCGCCGGTCAATCGTGATGGTGCACTCGTCCGGCACCGCGTTGATAGAGGGTGTGCGGCACGTAATGGAGCTGACCGTGATCGTCCCCTTGCCCAGGAAGGGGTCTTCCTTCAACTGCGCGTCCAGGTCACGCACGCCAGCGATCACCGGTAGCATCTTGTAGATGGCGTTGTCGCCCAGCCAGTTGGAGGCGGCATGGGCCGAGCGCCCTTTCGCCACGACCTTCATCTCCACCCGGCCTTTATGTCCGCGATACACCTGCAGCTTCGTCGGCTCGCCGATGACCACGAAATCGGGCCGGATGCCCTCCACCTCCATCAGCACGTTAGGGGCCAGGCCGTCGCACCACTCCTCCATGTTGCCGAAGTAGTACGCGGTGAAGCCCTGCAACAGCCCCAGGTCACGGGCCAGGGCCAGGCCATACACCATGCCGGGCGTGGACCCCTTCTCGTCGCACGCGCCCCGCGCATACAGGACGCCGTTCTCCACCTTGCCCTGGAACGGGTCCCAGGCCCAGGCCGCCGGGTCGCCCACGCCGACGGTATCAATGTGGCTGTCGTAGAGCAGCACCCGCCGCGCCCCGCTGGCGGCAGGGCCGCCCTCAATTCGCCCCAGGATGTTGCCCATGCGGTCAAAGCGCACCTCGTCGTAGCCCAGCGCGCGCATCTCCTGGGCGATGCGTTCACCCACCGGGCCGATCTGCCCGTCAACGCTGGGGATGGCGCAAATCTGGCACAAGAAGGCGATGATGTGATCGCGCTGGGCCTCAACGCGCCTGTGGAGTTCAGCCACGATGTCGTTCATGTGCCCTCCTCACGCTCATAGAAGGCTTCAACCACTTTGATGTACCAACCGCCCTCCAGCCAGGGCGGCCCAACCGATACGATGAACAGGTTGCCCGCGCCCTTCAGCGAGGCTACGCGGGCGTGGGCCTCGCGCACGCAGGTGTAGGTCCCTTGGACCACGCCCCCGGCAACGACCGCATAATACCCTTCCCACTCGGCGGGGTAGTCATAGCTCAGCCGTTCAATGAGCAGAGCGTCTTGCTCCGCCACGTTCGCGGGGGCTGCATCGGCCTGCGGCACCTGCCCAGGCCGCCAGGGCGCCCTCCAATAAAGGTCCAGCAGCACGCGGTCAAAGCGCTCAAAGGCGATGTTCACCCACTTGACGATAATCCCCTGGGTCAGGTGGATGTTGCTGGTCAGCGCGTCGCGGGTGCGGTAATAGCGCCCATAGGTCTTATAATGCCGGCCCCCGGCAAACAGGTGAAAATGACGCGGGTCGCGCTCCAACAACTGTTTCCGCAGGGCCTCCCATGCACGCCAGTTCTCCAGAAGCATAGATCCCCTTTCAGTCATGTGTGACCAGCCTTATCCAGGGAAGAGGTCATCCCCATCCCCCCTTGCGGGAGAGGGAAGTCACCTCCCCTCTCTACGACGCTTCCACCAGTTCACGGCTCAGCCGGTTATGCCGCTCAATCACCGGCCCCATATCCACCGTGACGATCTGGCCTTCCGACACGACGATACGCCCGTTAATCACGACCACCTCAGCCTGCTGGGGCGCGCAGAACAGCAGCGCGGCCACCGGGTCGTGCAACGCCCCGGCGTAAGCCAGCCGCTCCAGGCGGAAGGCGGCGAAATCGGCCGCCCGGCCCGGCACCAGCGCCCCGATGTCCTCCCGCCCCAGCACCGCCGCCCCACCCAACGTGGCCAACTCCAGCGCCTGGCGCGCAGTTAACGCCCCAGGGCCGCCGGCTACGCGCTGCAAGAGCAATGCCTGCCGGGCCTCGGCCAGCAGGTGCGAACTGTCGTTGCTGGCGCTGCCGTCCACGCCCAGGCCGACGCGGACGCCGGCGGCGCGCATCGCCCGCACCGGCGCGATACCGGAGCCCAGGCGCATGTTGGAGCTGGGGCAGTGGGCCACGCCGGTGCCCGTCCGTGCCAGCAAAGCGATCTCCTGCGGGTTCACATGGACGCTGTGCGCCCACCACACGTCCGCGCCCGTCCAGCCCAGGTCGGCGGCATACGCTGCCGGCCGCTGCCCGAAGCGCTCCAGGCAAAAGCGCTCCTCGTCCAGCGTCTCCGCCAGGTGGGTATGCAGGTGGACGCCGTAAGCGCGGGCCATCTCCGCCGAGGCCCGCATCAGGGTCGGCGTGACCGAGAAGGGCGAGCAGGGCGCGATCACGATGCGCGTCATGGCATACGGCCTGGGGTCGTGATAGGCCTCAATCACGCGCCGGCAATCGGCCAGGATGGCCTTCTCATCCTGCACCACGCTATCTGGCGGCAGGCCGCCCTGGGATTCGCCCAGCGACATGGCCCCCCGGCTGGCGTGGAAGCGCATGCCCAGTTCCTGCGCCGCGCGGACCTCCTCGTCCAGGGTGACATCGTTAGGAAAGAGATAGAGATGGTCGCTGGCCGTCGTGCAACCGGAGAGCACCAACTCAGCCAGACCGACCAGCGCGCTGACATAGACCGCCTCGCCGGTCAACCGCGCCCAGATCGGGTAAAGCGTCTTCAGCCAGGTGAACAGGTCGGCGTTCTGCGCGGCGGGGACAGCCCGCGTCAGGGTCTGGTACAGGTGATGGTGCGTGTTGATCAGGCCGGGGAGGACAATATGGCCGCGCAGGTCCAGAACCTGGTCAGCCGTATCGGGCAGGTCTGCCGTTGCGCCCACCGCTGCAATCACCCCATCGCGGGCGAACAGGCCGCCATCGGCGATCTCACGGCGCTGGCCGTCCATCGTCACCAGAATATCCGCGTGGCGTGCAAGTAGCGTGGTCATTTCTCTGGAGTGTAGCATAAAGCGCCCGAATGTGCGACTTTGGGCGCAGCATTTAGCGACTTTAGTCCGATTTCGTTCCCCCTGATGGCGTGCTATAATGTCTTAGGGCAGTAGTCGTTGTGGTTGGACTCCTCTCGCGCTTGAGCCTGGTGCAACGTTTCCTGTTGCTCAGCCTGATCATCCTGATCAGCGCGGGCGTCACTGTCGGCTGGTGGATGAACAAGGAGATCACCGAGGGCATCCTGCACCGCACCTCTGTGGTCAGCAGCCTGTATGTGGATGCGATCGTTGAACCGCATCTCCAGGGCCTGAAGGCGGGCAACCCTCTGCCTGAAGAGCAGGCCGAGAGGCTCAATGCGCTGATGCAGGACATTGCCTCAGGCGACTATATCGTCCTGCTCAAAATCTGGGCGCCGGACGGCACGGTGGTGTATAGCACCCTGCCGGAGTTGATCGGCCAGCGTTTCCCCCTCAAGCCCGAACTGGCGCGCTCGCTGGCGGGCGAGGTCACTTCCGACATCACCGACCTCAGCGATGAGGAGAACATCGTGGAACGGGCGCGGTACACGGAGCTTCTGGAGACCTACGCGCCCCTCTATGATCGGCGCACCGGCGCGATCATCGGCGCCTCGGAGTTCTATCAGACGACGGACGAGTTACGCGCCCAGCTCGCCGCAGCGCAACGCCGCACTTGGCTGGCTGTGGTCCTGGGCGTGGCGGTGATCTTCGGCTCACTGGCCAGCCTGGTCAAGACCGCCAGCGACACCATTCGCAGCCAGCAGGCCCGGCTGTGGCAAACGGTAGAGGAGTTGCGGGCGCTCCAGTCCATCACCGATTCCGCCCTCTCCACGCTGAGTGCACGTGACCTGCCCGGCGCATTGCTAGATCGGGTCTGCGAGGCTATCGGCACGGAGGCAGGCGCCCTGCTGCTGTTTGACGAGCAAGGCGCTCTGGTCACCCAGGCGGTGCGCGGCGCGCCCTCCGGCGAGGCCCTCCCGCCCGTAAGCTATCCGGGAGGCTGGAGTGGCCTGATCCTGAGCAATGAGGGGGCTACCCAGGTGCCCGATCTGGACAGCGTGCCTGAACTCGCCGATGATCACAGCCGCGCGCGTGGGTTGCGTTCTATTCTGGGTGCCCCCTTACGCGCCCGCGGTGAGGTGCTGGGCCTGGCCTATGTGGGCACGCGCACCCCGCGCAGCTATCGCCCCCAGGAGATGCGCCTGTTAGAGGTGCTGTGCGAGCGAGCGGCACTGTTCATCCAGAACCGCCTGCTGGATGAGCGCGTGCGCAAGGCCGCCGCCCGCACCACCGAGATCAACGAGAAGATGCTGCGGCGCATCGGCCATGACCTGCACGATGGCCCGGCGCAGGACCTGGCGCTGGCGCTGTTGCGTATTGATGCCCTGCGCGATGCCTCCGGCGATCCGGACAGCGCCGACGACTTCGTCATCGTCAAATCGGCGCTGGAAAGCTCCTTGCGCGAGATCCGCGCTATCTCCGCTGGCCTGCGCCTGCCGGAGCTTCAGACGTTGACCCTGGTGGAGGTGGCTACCAAGGCCGTCCGCGACCACGAGCGTAAGACCGGCACGGAGGTGGTTTTGGAGGCCGAGGCGGACCGGTTGGCACACGATCCGGCCTATCGCTCTGTCTCGCTCCCGATTAAAATCACGCTGTATCGCGTGATTCAGGAGGCGCTGAACAATAGCTATCGCCACGCGCCGGGGGCCGCGCGCCGGGTGCGGCTGTGGCCGGAGGGCGACTTCGTAAACCTGGAGGTCAGCGACGACGGCCCCGGCTTTGACCTGGCCCGGCTGGATGGCGACTCACATCTGCCCAGCGGTCATTTAGGCATGGCGGGTATGCGTGAGCGCGTCAAGCTCCTGGGGGGCAGTTTCCAGGTGATCTCTTCGGCGCAAAGCGGCACGCAGGTGCGGGCGCGTATCCCCTTGAAAGGATGGGAAGAATGAGCGAGCCGATCCGCGTTCTTGTGGTAGATGATCATCCTCTGTTCCGTCAAGGCGTGATCCAGTCGCTAAACAAGGCGGGCGACATCACCGTCGTGGGCGAGGCCCAGGATGGCCGTGAGGCGGTACGTAAGGCGATTGACCTGTTGCCGGATGTGATCCTGCTGGACATCTCCATGCCGGGGGGCAGCGGGCTGGAGGCCGTGCGCGCCCTGAGCGACGCCGTGCCGGTGAGCCGCATCATCATGCTGACCGTCTCGGAGGACGAGGACACGCTGCTCGCGGCGCTCAAGTCGGGCGCGCGCGGCTATCTGCTGAAAGGCGTATCTGGGGAGGAACTCCAGCGCGTGGTGCGGGCGGTGTATAACGGCGAGGTGTACGTGGCGCCGGCGATAGCCAGCAGCCTGCTGCTGGAGATGGCCCGGCCCCGTTCAGCGGCGAGTCCGGCGCAACAGAGCAGCGGCCTGGACGAGTTGACCGAGCGCGAGCGGGAGATTTTGGAACTGGTGGCGCGAGGGCACACCAATCGTGAGATCGGCCAGAAGCTGTTCCTCAGCGAGAAGACGGTCAAGCACTACATGACGAACATCCTGCAGAAGCTGCAGGTGCGCAGCCGGGTGGAGGCGGCGCTGCTGGCCCAGCGCCAGGGCCTGGGCGAGCGACGGTAGCCGCTTGCCGTTGCCCCCTGCCCACCGGTATAATGGTAGCGTGCCCGCAGTCAGTGTGCCCATCCTGGCGTTCAGCTACTGGCTCCATCTTATTGCCACGATTGTGTGGATCGGCGGCCTGGCGCTTACGGCGCTCGTCGTATGGCCCGTGGCGCAACGGACATTGGAGGCGCCACAACTCGCTGCGTTGATGGACACGCTTCACCGGCGCTTCACGCCCCTGGCTTACCTCAGCCTGGGCGTGTTGATCGTCACCGGCATGATCCAACTCGTCGGCGACAAGAACTACATGGGCGCACTCCAATTCACCAACACCTGGTCACAGGTCATCCTGGTCAAACACCTGTGCGTCGGCGCGATGATCGCTATCTCTGTGTATATGAATTTGTTGCTGGAGCCTGCGCTGCGACGGCTGGCGCTATTGGAAACCCGCCAGTCCCAGACGGTCACCGGCGCCATCGCGGCGTTGCGCCAGCGCCGTGCGCGCCTGACGCAAATCAACTTCGCCTGTGGCCTTCTCGTGCTCCTATTGACCGCAGTCGCAACTGCGTTATAATGACATGACGTCAACACTATCCAGACTGTAGGGGCGCAGCGCACTGCGCCCCTACGCTGAACGCTGAACGCTTATGGTCACGATTGATGGCTCCTACGGAGAAGGGGGTGGGCAAATCCTGCGCACCAGCCTGGCGCTGGCTGCGCTGACCGGCCGGCCGCTGCGCATGGAGAATATCCGCGCCGGGCGCAAGAACCCCGGCCTGGCCGCTCAACACCTTACCGCCGTCCGCGCCGCTGCCCAGGTGTGCCGGGCCGAGGTGGAGGGCGACGCCTTGGGGTCGCGTACGCTTATCTTCCGCCCCACTGCGCCCCCTCAGCCCGGCGAATACACCTTTGATGTGCGCGAGGCTCGCCAGGGGGGCAGCGCTGGCGCGGTGAGCCTGGTCTTTCAAACGATCCACCTGCCCCTCTCCCACGCCGACGGCGAGAGCCAGGTGGTGTTGCGCGGCGGCACCCATGTGCCCTGGAGCCCGCCGGTGCATTACCTCATGCATGTCTACCTGCCCACCCTGGCCCGGCTCGGCTACCAGGCCCGCCTGACCCTGCGCCAGTGGGGCTGGTACCCCGTCGGCGGGGGCGAGGTCCACGCGCATATCCAGGGGAGGACGACAGATGACGGGCAGCGGATGGGGGTGGATTGGACGCAACGCGGCGACCTGAAGCGTGTCTGGGGCATCGCAGCGGTGTCTAATCTGCCTGCCCATATCCCACAGCGCATGGCGGACCGGGCGCGCAAGTTGCTGGAACGTGAGGGCATCCGCGCCTCTATTGAAGCGCGCTGCGAGGGCGGGCCGGGGATCGGCGCGGGCATCTTTCTCTTCGCCGAGTATGAACACGTGATCGCGGGCTTCTCTGCGCTTGGCGAAAAGGGCAAGCCCTCAGAGAGGGTGGCGGAGGAAGCCTGCCGCGATCTGCTGGCGCACCGGGCCAGCGGTCAGGCGCTGGACATGCACCTGGCCGACCAGGTCGTCCTGCCTCTGGCCCTATTGGGTCGGCCAGCGACCTTCACGACGTGCCGCATTACTGCACATCTTTTGACCGTCCTCCACGTGGTGCAGTGCTTCCTGGACATTCGCTGCCGGATTGAAGGCCGGGAGGGTGAACCGGGGCAGGTATGGATGGGGTAAAGATACAATGACCCTCTCATGAACGGAATAGGGGACCGGTGTTTGAAATCGTCTTTCTAGGGACCTCAGCTTCAGCTCCCTCCGTCCATCGCGGCCTGTCGGCCCAGGTGGTGCTCTACAATGAATACCGCTTCCTGATTGATTGTGGGGAGGGCACACAACGCCAGATCCTCAAGTCGGGCCTGGGTTTCAAGCGCCTGGACCGCGTCTTGCTGACGCATGGCCATCTGGACCATATCCTGGGACTGGGCGGGCTGCTGTCCACCTTCAGCCGCTGGGAGACGATTGATCGGCTGGAAATCTGGGGCGGGCGCTGGACGTTGGAGCGGGTGCACGACCTGATCTATCGGGTGGTGCTGCGCGGGGCGCGCCCGCCGTTTGAGCTTTCCTTCCATGAAATCCAGCCCGGCGTGATCTTTGAGGATGAGACCTTTCAGGTGATCGCCTTCCCGGTCACGCACCGCGGCGCGGATTGCTTCGGCTTCTGCTTCGCGGAGAAGGCCCGCCGCCCCTTCCTGGCGGATGTGGCCGAGGCGTTGGGCGTCCCACGCGGGCCGGAACGGCGCCTGCTGGTCGCCGGCCAGCCCATCACCCTGGCGGATGGGCGCGTCATCCACCCGGACCAGGTGCTCGGCCCGCCCGTCCCCGGTGTCCGGCTCGTGCATGTGGGCGACGCGGGTCGGACAGATGACCTGGTGGAGGTGGTGCGCGAGGCCGATGCGCTGGTGATTGAAGCCACCTACCTGGGGGTAGAAGCGGACATGGCCCGCGAGTTCGGCCACCTGACGGCGGCGCAGGCGGCGCGCCTGGCGCGGGACGCCGGGGTGCGGCAGCTCATCCTGACCCATATCTCCCGCCGTTACCGCGAGGCCGAGGTGCAGGCCGAGGCCGAGGCGGTCTTCCCCCATGTCATCGTCGCCCGCGACTTTGACCACTTCCGGGTCACACGCGCAGGGACGCAGCGCGTGGAAGAGCAAAAATAGGCTTCATGTGGGGGTGCGGAAGTCCTACTTCCGCACCCAGCCTGAGGATAACCCGTGTTGGACTTCCCAGTAAACATGGAGTCCCTAATGCAGCAACTCTCGCCTCGGCGGGCTCAAGCCTGAGGGGTCACCTTGCCTGGCGCGCAGGGTGGCCTGGATGCGCCGGGCGAGCACATCGCCCCGCAAGAAGAGCTTCCCCAGGAAACCATCCGCGCCGATTTCACGGGCCTTCTCTTTGTTCTCCGGGCTGTCGTAGGCCGTGAGAAAGATCACCGGAATATCGGCGATTTCCCGAATGCGCTGGTAAACGGCAAAGCCATCCAGGTCGCGCATCATAATATCCAGGAGGATGATGTCGGGCCGTTCGTTCTGCACCGCCTGGACCGCGTCCTGACCGGCAAACACCAGGCGGGTATCGTAGCCATAGCGGCGCAGGATCAGGCGCAATAATTCCGCCATCTCACGATCGTCGTCAACCACCAGCACAATCGCCATGCATACCCCCTCACCTCAGACACAAGGTTTATACAATCACGGTGCAATCCCTGTGCCCGACGCCTATTGCCAGACACCCCCTCCCGGCCTACAAACTGGGTGATACTTTGTATTATTATCACTTTGACAATATCCCACAATAACACGCTTGTACTATTGCGCCTGTAGGGGCGACACATGTATCGCCCCTACTTCCCTCCCCCGTCAAGGGGGAGGGATAGGGAGGGGGTGACTCCCCCAACCCTCCCCCACAGAGGGGGAGGGGAGTGTGCCCCCTTGGCAGGACAGGGGCCGGGGGTAGATCGGCCAGGTGCTGCGCTTTTCAAGCCCTTGGCGGTATAATTGGGAGCAACACCTTCAATGGAGGGAGTGAAGACAACTATGCAGACCCGCAAGCTGGGATACACGGACCTCTATCTGACGACGATCGGTTTCGGCGCCTGGGCCATCGGCGGCGGCGATTGGGAGTGGGGCTGGGGCCCCCAGGACGACCGCGACTCTATTGCTGCGATTCACAAGGCGCTTGACCTGGGCATCAACTGGATTGATACCGCCGCCGTCTATGGGCTGGGCCACTCTGAGGAGATCGTAGGGCGCGCCATTCGCGGCCGCCGTGACCAGGTCATCCTCGCCACCAAGTGCGGCCTGGTGTGGGAGCCCGGCGCCCGTCGGGCCACCAACCGGCTCAAAGCCTGGAGCGTGCGCCAGGAGGCGGAGAACAGCCTGCGCCGGTTGGGAGTGGATGTGATTGACCTGTACCAGATTCACTGGCCCGTCCCTGACGCCGACATTGAGGAAGCCTGGGCCGAGATCGCCCGCCTGATTGAGGAAGGCAAGGTCCGCTACGGCGGCGTCTCCAATTTCAGCGTGAGCCAGCTCAAGCGCGTCCAGGCCATCCACCCCGTCGCCTCGCTCCAGCCGCCGTACAGCCTGCTGGATCGGGAGGTGGAGAAGGAACTGCTGGCCTACTGCGCGGCCAATAACATCGGCGTGGTGGCCTACAGCCCGATGGCCTCCGGCCTGCTCACGGGCAAGTACACCCGCGAGCGCATCGCGGCCATGCCGCCCGAGGATTGGCGCCACCGCAGCCGGCACTTCCGCGAGCCAGAGTTGAGCGCGAACCTGGTCTTCATTGAGAAGTTGAAGGTCATCGCGGAGCGCCATGGCCGCCCCCTGGGTCAACTCGCGGTGGCCTGGGTGCTGCGCCGCCCGGAGGTCACTTCGGCCATTGTGGGCGCCCGCAACCCGGCGCAGGTCGCCGAGATCGCCCCGGCGGGCGACTGGCAACTCCTGCAGGAAGACATCCGCGAGATTGAGGCGCTGCTGGCTGAGCGCGAGGCTATGTTAACCGGATAACTGGCCTGGCTGACACCGACCTGTCTGCGCGGCGGTGATAAATTGCACAACCTCTCCATCCCCCCTTCACTAATTCTTCACACTCTTGCGCTAAGATAAGGATGGCACATGGGAAGGACAACTTCCGAGAATATATATGAAGGAGGGATACACACAATGAACAAGTTCTGGAAGGTACTGGGAATCACCGCTCTCGCTGGCGCATGGCTACTCGCTGGCACCGGGTTCGTCGCAGCGCAGACCGCGACCCCACCGGCCCCGCAAACGGCGACACCGCAGGCGCCCTGGGGGCCGGGGTGGATGATGGGCGGTATGATGGGCTGGGGCGGCTTCCGCTGGGCCGGCCCGCAGAACTCCCTGATCGCAGTTGCCGCCGAGGCGCTGGGCCTGACACCCCAGGAACTGATCGCCGAGTTGCAGGCGGGCAAGACCCTTGCCGACGTGGCCGAGGAGCAGGGCGTCGCCCTGGAGACCATCGTGGACGCCTTCCTGGCGCCACGCGAAGAGGCCCTTCAGGCAGCGGTGGAGGCCGGTCGCCTGACGCAGGAACAGGCCGACGCGCTTCTGGCGCAGATACGCGAGCATGTCCGCACCCGCCTGACGGCAACCTGGACGTTCGGGCAGGGCTACGGGCCGGGCTTCGCGGATGAGAACGGCAACGGCATCTGCGACTATATGGAGTCCGGCAGTTGGGGCTTTGGCCTGGGCACGGGCCGCTTCGGGCCGATGGGGCGCGGCATGATGGGGCGCGGCTGGAGCCGGTAAGCTGAGCGGCCAACAGATAGCAGGGGCAACCCCAAAGGTTGCCCCTGCTGCGCTTTGCTTCCGGATGGGGGAGAGGTTGCCCCCTCCCTTACCCCCCGTCAAGGGGGAGGGGATCGGGAGAGGGACAGGGGCAAACCGATCCTCCTATCTGGGCTATAATAGGGCCATGAGTAAAACGATCCTGGTTGTAGATGATGAGCCGCATCTGGTGGCGACGGTCAAAGCCTATCTGGAAAACGCGGGCTACCGCGTGGTGACTGCGCCGAATGGCCGCCAGGCGCTGTTTGTCGCCCGTCATGAGAAGCCCGACCTGATCGTCCTGGACCTGATGATGCCGGAGATGGACGGCTGGGAGTTCACCCGGCTGTTCCGCAGGGAGAGTGACGCGCCCATCATCATGCTCACCGCCCGCGTAGAGGACACCGACAAGGTGCTGGGGCTGGAATTGGGCGCCGACGACTACGTGACCAAGCCCTTCAGCCCACGCGAGCTTGTCGCCCGCGTCCGCGCTGTACTGCGCCGGACCTCCGTGGAGCCTGCGCTCCCCGACATCCTGCGGGCCGGCGGCATCGTCCTGAACCGCTCCGCGCATACGGTGACGGTGGAGGGCCGACCGGTGGACCTGACGCCGACCGAGTTTGACCTGCTGGCCACGTTCATGTCCGAGCCGGGGCGGGCCTTCACCCGGCTGGAGCTATTGGAGCGCGTCCAGGGGGTGAGCTACGAGGGCTACGAGCGCACCATTGACGCGCACATCAAGAACCTGCGCGCCAAGATTGAGCCGGATCCCAAGTCGCCCCGCTACATCACCACCGTTTACGGCGTGGGCTATCGCTTTGAGGGAGACCATGAGCCGTAGCTATTTCCCTATCGGCGGCCTGGGGCTGAAGCTGATCGCGGCCTTCCTCGTGGTGATCGTCGTCGGTGTGGCCGTCACCGCCATTCTCGCCAACCAGGCCACCACCAGCGAATTCCGCCTATATATGTTTCGCGGCGGCATGGGCAGCGCGGGGCAGATCCGCGCGGCGCTGGCCGAATACTACGCCCAGCGGGGGAGTTGGGCTGGCGTGGAGGCGGTGTTTGAAGCGGACATGGGGCCGATGGGCATGAGGGGCCGGTTCGGTCGCGGCCCGATGGGCCCGGTGATGGGCGCGACGATGATGGGCAGCGACCTGGCCCTGGCCGATGCCTCTGGCCGGATCGTCTATTCGCCCCAGGGGCGCGCCGGCCAGCAGGCTTCAGCCGCCGAGCTTGAGAACGGTCTGCCCATCCTGGTGAACGGCCGGCGGGTGGGCACCCTCCTGGGCAGTGCGCTGCCTCTGACCGCGCAGGACCAGGCCTTCCTGGATCAGGTAAACCGCGCCATTCTGGTCTCCGGCCTGATCGCGGGCGGGCTGGCCCTTATTTTGGGGGCAGTCCTGACGGCGAGCATCACCGCGCCGTTGCGCCGCCTGAGGGCGGCGGCGGAGGCCATCGCCCAGGGCAGGCTGGACCAGCGCGTGCCCCCCGGCCCGCCGGACGAGATCGGCGCGTTGAGCGCCGCCTTCAACCGCATGGCCGAGGGCCTGGCCCAGGCAGAGGAACTGCGCCGCCGTATGGTCGCGGACATCGCCCACGAATTGCGCACACCGCTCAGCGTCATCCAGGCGCAGGTGGAGGCCCTGCTGGATGGCGTGTTCCCCGCCGATGCCGAGCACATCCGCCCGATCCATGAGGAGACGTTGCTTTTGCGGCGGCTGGTGGACGACCTGCGCACGCTGGCCCTGGCTGACGCTGGGCAACTCCAGCTTGAGCAGGCGCCGACGGATGTGGCCAGGCTGGTGCAACGCGCCGTCTCCCGCTTCCAGCCGCAGGCGCTGGAGAAGGGCGTGACGTTCACCGCCGAAGGAGCCCCCGACCTGCCCACCCTCAAGCTGGATGCGCAACGCATGGACCAGGTCCTGGGCATCTTGCTGGATAATGCGCTGCGCTATACCCCGGCCGGCGGGCGCGTTTGTGTGCGCGTGGAGAGGAGAGGGCAGGACGGGTGGCTGCGCCTGAGCGTGAGCGATACCGGCCCCGGCATCCCCGCCGAGGATTTGCCCCATGTGTTTGACCGCTTCTGGCGCGGCGAGAAATCGCGCTCGCGTGCAGGGGGCGGCTCTGGCCTGGGCCTGGCCATCGCCAAACAACTCGTTGAGGCGCACGGCGGGCGCCTCTGGGCCGAAAGCACGCCCGGCCAGGGCAGCACGTTTTTCATGGAGTTGCCTGTCCCAAAGGTGTAACCTGAAGCAGACCAGGGCATCTAAGTGAGTGAGAGAAGAACCTTAATGCTTAATGAAGGAGAGTGGATGCATGGCCTTACTCACTGACACTATCCGCCGCAGCGTACAGGAGATGTTCGCCGACCTGCGCCGCCCGGTACGGCTGGTGATGTTTACGCAGGAGGTGGAGTGCGAGTTTTGCGCCGAGACGCGCCAGCTCGTAGAGGAACTGGCGACGCTCTCGGACAAGATCAGCGCGGAAGTGCACGATTTCGTCCAGGAGGCCGAATTGGCCCGGTCGTATGGCGTGGATAAAATCCCGGCGATTGTCCTCCTCGGCGATGGCCAGGACTATGGCGTGCGCTTCTACGGCATCCCCGCCGGCTACGAGTTCACTTCGCTGGTGGAGGCCATCCGCCTGGTGTCCAGCGGTGACCCTCAATTGAAGGCGAGCACGATGGAGACGCTGAAGAACCTGGACCGGGACGTACACATCCAGGTGTTCGTCACGCCCACCTGCCCCTACTGCCCGCAGGCGGTGTACCTGGCCCATCGCATGGCGGTGGCCAGCCCACGCGTCCGCGCTGACATGGTGGAGGTGACCGAGTTTCCGCACCTGGCCGTGCGCTATCAGGTCATGGGCGTGCCGCGCACGGTCATTAATGAGACGGTGCACATTGAAGGGGCAGCGCCGGAGCCTATCGTGTTGAACAAACTGCTTCAGGCGGTGAGTGAAAATGGTCGCGGAAATCCCGGTACAAGATAAGCCCCAAACAGAAGGCCAGGCCACCCCGGTGGGCAAAGGGGAAGCCGCGGTGGTCTGGCGCGGCGGGATGCAATTTGAGGGCATCGCGCCAAGCGGCCATCGCCTGATGCTGGACTCTGCCCCAGAGGTGGGCGGGGCGGATGCGGGCCTGCGCCCGATGGAGCTAGTGTTACTGGCGCTGGCTGGCTGCACGGCGATGGATGTGATCTCTATCCTGCGCAAGAAGCGGCAGGACGTGACCGGCTTTGAGGTGCGCGTCCGCAGCGAGCGCGCCCAGGAGCACCCCAAAGTCTATACCCACATCGCGCTGGAATACATCGTGCGCGGTCGGAATATCTCGCCGGAGGCGGTGGCGCGGGCCATCACGCTTTCCGAGGAGAAGTATTGCTCCGTCCACGCCATGTTGCGCCCCAGCGTGCCGATTGAGTACAGCTTCCGCATTGAAGAGGATGGGGGATAGAAGGACGGAAGACGGAGGTTAATCCGTCCTCCGTCCTTCGTCTTCCGTCCTCTTGGCATCTCCCCAGCTTAGGATTACAATGCTGGGGAGGCATGGACCTTCCTGGCATTGCCACACTTGCCCTGCTGGGCATCGCCATTGCGCTGTTCATCAGCGGGCGGCTGCGCCCCGACCTGGTCGCCTTGCTTGTCTTGGTGACCCTGGCGGTCACCGGCATCATCACGCCTCAGGAGGCGTTTTCGGGCTTCAGCCGCTCCGCCGTCATCACCATCCTGGCGATCTTCATCCTCACCGGCGGGCTGTACCGCACCGGGGCTACGCGCAGGCTGGGCCGCAGCCTGTTGCGCCTGGCAGGTGGGCGCACGGGCCGCCGCTTGGTGGTGATCATCATGCTGGCGGGGGCGACCCTCTCCCTGCTCATGAACACCATTGCCGCTGCCGCGGTGCTTCTCCCCGCCGTCATGGGCATCTCGCGGCAGACGCGCATCCCGCCTTCCAAGTTGCTCATCCCCTTGGCCTACGCCACGTTGCTGGGCGGTATGGCCACGTTGCTGACGACAGTGAACATCCTGGTGAGCACGGGCCTGCGCGATCAGGGGCTGGCGCCTTTCGGCCTGTTTGACTTCGCGCCGGTGGGCGTGCCCATCGCGCTGGCGGGCATCCTGTATATGGCTATACTGGGCCTGAATTTGCTGCCAGAGCGCAGCACGACGGAGCACCTGGCCCGGCTGCGCCGGATGCGCACCGACCTGGCCGAACTGTACGGCCTGCGCGAGAACCTGTTTGAGGTGCGCGTTCGCCCCGATTCGCCCCTGGGGGGACGCCGCCTGGCCGAGAGCGGGCTGAGCGAGCGCTTGAAGCTGAACGTCGTGGCCGTGATCCGCGACGGCAGCCGCAATCTTGCCCCCTCACCCGACATAGTCTTGCAGCCGGATGACACCCTGCTGGTGGAAGGGCCGTCAGGTGTCGTCGGTGAGTTGACCCGGCACGGCCTGATCCTGGCGAAGGAACCGGGGGCCGAGGGGGAGGAGTTGACCTCGGATGAGGTGGTGCTGACCGAGGTCGCCCTCAGCCCCCATGCCGATGTCATCGGGAAAACGCTGAAAGACATCCGCTTCCGCGAGAAGTTCGGCCTGAGCGTCCTGGCGATCTGGCGCGAAGGCCAGCCATTGCGCGTCGGCCTGAGCGACATCCCCCTGCATTTCGGCGACGCCCTGCTTGTCCAAGGGCGGCGCGAACGCCTGGATGTGTTGCGCACCGATCCGGACTTCCTGGTCTTAGAAGAAGGCGATGTAGAGGGGATCAGGCCGGGCAAGGCTCTGGTCTCTGTGGTCATCATGGGCCTGGCCCTGGCGCTGGCGGCGCTAAACGTCCTGCCGCTGGCCGAGGCCACGCTGGCCGGCGCGGCGCTCATGGTGTTGAGCGGCTGCCTGACGATGGATGAGGTGTATCAATCCATTGAGTGGTCGGCGATTTTCCTCATCGCCGGGATACTGCCCCTGGGCATTGCCATGACCAAGACGGGCGCCGCGGCCCAACTCAGCGCCTGGCTGATCGGCCCGTTGGCTCCCCTGGGGCCTCTGGCGGTGGTCGCCGGCCTGTTTGCGCTGACCGCTGGGCTGACCCAGGTGATGTCGGGGGTGGCGACGGTGGTGGTGATGACGCCCATCGCCTTAAGCGCCGCAGCGGGCCTGCACGCTAATCCCCACGCCTTCGCCATGGCGGTGGCGCTGGCCGGTTCAACCGCCTTCCTCACACCGATGGGCCACCCGGTCAATGTGCTGGTGATGGGGCCGGGCGGCTACAGCTTCCGCGATTATGTCCGGGTCGGTTTGCCGCTGACCGTGCTGACCTTCATCGTCATGCTGATCGTCCTGCCGATTGCCTGGCCCTTGGGCGGTTAGTTCACCCCCCCACCTTCCCTCACGAGGGGGGAAGTTCCCTCCCCCGTCAAGGGGGAGGGTCAGGGAGGGGGAGACACCTCCCATCCCAACCTTCCCCCGCCCAGGGGCAAACAGTCTAAAAGTGGGAGAGCAGCACGTTGCGCCCCTATCGTATGACCTGGATAGCCTTGCCCTCCAGATCATAGATCGCCGCCTCGCCTGTTGCAGTGTCATAGAGGGCATAAGTGGCGGGGACGCCCCCCTTTCTCGGATGCCAGCCCATGATCGTCCCAGGGTTGATCTGGAGCGCCGCGCCTTCACGGTCGCGTTTCAACTCATATTCGTGGTTGTGGCCGTAGCAGACGACATCGTGCTCCCCGGCAGCAGCCACCAGCCGCCCCACGTCATCAAAATGATGGACGAAGATGCGCTTGCCGCCCAGCAGCAGGCTGGCGGACTCCCCATGCACCTGGATGGTGTCTCGCCTGGATAGCGCGTTCAGGGTAATGCGGTAGCGGTCGCCGTCGTTGTTGCCGAACACGATGTGGATCGCGCCCTGGAAACCTGCGGCCAACTCATTGACGATAAAAGGGGAGCACAGATCACCACAGCAGATCAGGGCCTCCACGCCCTGCAGCCGGCTCAGCACAGCGCGCAGGTTAGGGATATGGTCATGGATGTCGGATAGAATAGCGATTCGCATCTGATCAGCTCCTTATTTTTTGATCCCTATCGCCGAAGGCGACGTTGTGAAATAACCCGTTGAGCACCGTTTGCAAAGGGAGGGCAGACCTCAAAGACCTCGCAGGTCTCTGCCCTCTGTCCTCCTATCCTGGGAACAGGACCTCTTTGATCTCCGGCGCGTAGCGTGCGGCCATGTCGCTGGTGAGGGTGTTCGTGCGGCAGATTTCGGCGTAAAGCTGGCCGCTGCGCCGCAGGATACGCACCTGTGTTTGCGGGTCCAGCGCGAACAGGCCAAAGCGCAACGACCAGCCATCGGCCCACTCAAAGTTGTCCACCAGCGTCCAATGATAATAGCCCATGATGGGCCAGTTCAGGTTAAGGGCGTGCCACACTTGAAGGAGATGGGTGAGAAGGAAGCGCGGGCGGCGGCTATCGTCGGCATCGGGCACGCCATTCTCAGTGATGTAAATGGGCAGGCGCGTGGGGGCCAGCCGCTGGAGGCAGCGAAACAGCCCCTGCGGGTAGATTTCGCCATAATCACCGTCGCCCACCTCGGCCCCCGGTGTGGGGAAGTTGCGCCCGAAGGCATGGCGGGCCTGGCGCAGGTCAAAGGCCACCCGGTCGCGCACGTAATAGTTCAGGCCGATAAAGTCCAGGGTGCCGGCGGCTTTGGGGATGAGGCGGCTGCGCCTGAAGGGGAAGGCCAGCCGCCCGTTCAACAGCGCCTCTAGGAAGGCGAGGTTAAAGAAACGGTCCTGGAAGCGGGCTGCAGCGCGGTCCAGGGGGGAGCCAGGGCGTGCCGGGTCAAACACGCGCATGTTGTGGGCGACGCCCACGCGCGCACCTGGTTGCAGTTCATGGATTGTCTGGTAAGCCAGGGCGTGGGCGCGCACCATGTTGGTCAACACCTCAAAGGCCAGCCCCATATTGCGCTTGCCCGGCGGCCAACGCCCCTCCATATACCCCAGGAGAGCGTAAATCACGGGTTCGTTGAGGGTGCACCAGCAATCCGTGTAGTCGCCCAGGGCCTGGACCACCTTGCGCACGTAGCGCTCAAAGCGCCTGGCGGTCTCCGGCGCGGCCCAGCCGCCTTCCATGAGCATCCAGAGGGGATTAGTGAAGTGGTGCAGCGTGACCATCGGTTCAATGTTGCGGCGGCGCAACTCGCGCAACATCTGGCGGTAGCGGTCCAGGGCGGCCTCATCCCACTGGTCCGGCTCCGGCTCCACGCGGCTCCACTCAATGGATAAGCGTAGCGCGCTCTGGCCCATCGCCGCCGCACGGTCAAAATCGGCCTCGGCCTGGGCCCACCAGTTGCAGGCCAGGCCCGCCGTGCTGCCATCACGGATACGGCCAGGGGTCTGTTCCCAGGCCCACCAGTCGTTATTGGTGTTGTGGCCTTCCACTTGATAAGAGGATACCGCCGTGCCCCAACGGAAATCGCGTGGAAAGTGCAGTGTCGCCTCAGCCATTCAGCGGTCAGCGTTTAGCGGTCAGCTTCCATTCTATTGTACCGGTGATCCTTGCTTTTGTCTATTTAGCGGTCAGCTTTCAGCGCTTAGCTCTGGCTTTCACTGGCTAGGTGTTTGCATAGATGATGTTTGCAAGGTATAATCGCCAAAAATTCTGCGCATCTGTTCAGATGATTTCGTCTCGTCGCCCGCTGACCTTATCTGACCACCATCTGATTCTTTTACTGATCCTGGCTGTAGGCGCTGCACTCCGGTTCTATCGCCTGGGCCTGGTGGAACATGCTTACGACAATAGTTATCCGGTTTACGACGCAGTACGTATGCTGGATGGGCACATCCCTTTACTTATTGGGCAGCCCTCCTCGGTCTTTATAGATAACCCGCCCCTCATGAGCTACTTCCAAGCCCTTTTCCTGCTCGTCTGGCGCTCACTTTGGGCAGTGTATATCCCTATTGTCGCGCTTAACACGCTGGCGATCGTTTTCATTTATTTGGCAGCCAGGCCGCTCCTGGGGAATGCCGCTGCCCTGGTAGCCGCAGCGCTCTTCGCGGTCAGTCCCTGGGTCATCCATTTCAGCCGGATGACCTGGCCACCTGCGCTGATCCCATTCTTCACCGCTGTGATTGCTTGGGGATTATGGCCGATGCTGGCAGCCAGCGACTGGCCCGCTTTCTTCACAATGGTGGGCAGTCTGGCCGCCATTGCCATGATGCAGGCCTCCATGCCCGCCTGGGGTGTGCTGGCCCAGCTTGTCGCTCTCGCACCTCTGGCCTGGCGTCGTATTCCTCGCCGGGTGCTGGCTATAAGCGGGCTGGTTTTCCTGGCTGGGCTGGCACTGTACGCAATCGGGTTCACCGCGCGATTGTCGGAGAATACACAGAGAGCAGCCAACTTTTTATCTATCGGCTTTGAGTTCCATCTCACGCGCGAAGGGCTGGATCACGCTGTCCGATTGGTCACAGGCCGGGACTACGACTGGGTTTGGGCACGTACGGAGACAGACGAATTCACTGTTCGTCGCCGGCTTTCCCTGGCCGCAGATGCTGGGCTCAGGCTGGCCCTTCTGGCCGGGGGGCTCTTCGCCACCAGGGCGCTATGGCAGGACAAGGGTAAACGGCGCCTGGCTATTGTTTTGCTGACCTGGTGGGGGGTCCCCATTCTGCTGGTGACAGTGGTGGCCTCCACCTCCTCTTTTAGCGCCCATATCCATTATCTTCTACTCAGCCTGCCAGCAGGCCATATGCTGGCTGCATGGGGGCTTACGCCTTTAACGCGCCCAAAGGCCCGTTGGCTCTTAGTGCTTCTGCTCATAGCTATCACATTGATATTTAGCCTCAACATTCTCCGGGCTGAGGAGATCGTGGCTGCCAGGCCGGTGAAACCGGAGCTTGATGTCTGGTCTTTGGAGGCAGCCACCGAGGTTGGCAAAACCATCCGTGATCTGCTTCCTCGCAATAGCGCCTACCCGCAACGGATCGTTATCCCCGGTGGTAATCAAGTGGTAATCAGTAGCCTTAGCGCCACCTACCTGGACCCTATAGATGATCTGGCCTACCCAGATTTCATCCTGCTGCCAGGCCAAGACCCGCTGTTGTACGTCCTGACCAATCCAACTGTGTCTCCAGAGACGTTAGGACCGCAGGTTGAGCTATTCTCAGAGCGAAACCGGCAGTATCCCAACGGTATCCAGGTGGTTTTTGCCCGCGTCTTGCCTATTTCACGCGAGGATGCGCTGGCATTGCCGGACGTTTTGATCAACTGGCCGACAGATGCCGGTCTGACGCTACTCGGCTACAGTATGCCCCCTGCCATCCAACCCGGACAACCTCTTCGCCTCACAGCCTACTGGCGCGTAGACGCACTGCTTCCAGAGCGGAGGACGTGGCAACCGGAACTCTCCTACCGCTTAGAAGATCTATCCGGGAATAACGTGATGCGTGTCCGCAGGCATCGTGTATCACCCCAGGATTGGCAACCAGGCGATGTGTACATTGAGCACATTGAAGAGATGCTCCCAGAGGGCATCCTGCCAGGAGATTACCGTGTTCGCATTCGGGTGCTTGAATCCAGCGCCCCTGAACGCTTTCTGTTCCATACGCCGACCGGGCTGGTGGATCAACTGCTGATACCGATCACGGTGCTCAGATAATGCTATGTGGGTTCGCTTTGTCCTCTATGGCCTGCTTGGCTGGTGCGGCGAGATCGTCTTCACGGCGCTGCCCCGGCGTCGGCCCATAGATTGGCAGTTGAAGGGACACACCTCCCTGTGGATGTTCCCTCTCTATGGGCTGATCGCCCCGCTGTACGAACCCGTCCATGACGCGCTGCGGACATGGTCCTGGCCAATGAGGGGGCTGGTCTATATGCTGGGCTTCATCGCCATTGAGTTTGTCGCTGGCTGGCTACTGGCACGGCTCCTCGGTCGCTGTCCCTGGGATTACACCGGCAAAACGCGCTGGCACCTACGCGGATTGACCCGCTTGGACTACGCACCCATCTGGTTTGCGGTTGGGCTGGCGCTTGAACCGGTTCACGACATCCTGCTGACCCTCACACCGCTGCTCCAGGCGGCCCTCTCCCGCTGATGCCGGGATAGCGTTTCGCTCGCCCTGCTCGCTCAAACTCGCAAAGACCACCGCGGTACTATGGTCAGCCAGGGCGAGATGCCGTAAGATGGGGATGGGGATAAGCGCCCGATGAGCCTACGAAGCCTTCTCGCCTGGGCCGCCGCCTTCGCGGTTCTGCTGACCGCTGCCTGCAATGCCCTGCCGTCCCTCCCCGCTGCCCTTGTCGCGCCCGCCGATCCAGACGAAACGCCGCCCGACCGGCCTTACGCCCAGGGCAAAACGCTCGGCCCTATGGATGCACCGGTGGTCATTGAGGAATACGCCGATTTTCAATGCCCCTGGTGCGCCAAATTTGCCACTGGCGCGCTCCACGATCTGGAGGACACCTACATAAGACCAGGCACAGGACAGGTGCGCTTTATCTTTCGCCACATGGCCGTCCTAGGCCCGGCCTCGCAGACCGCCGCCGAGGCCGCCGAATGCGCCAACGAACAGGGGCAGTTCTGGCCCTATGCCGACCAACTGTATGCCACGCAGCGCACGCCCGGCCTCTTCAGCCCCAACGGCTTGAAACAGGTCGCCGCCGACATCGGCCTGGATATGGCGGCGTTCAACGCTTGCCTGGGCTCACGGCGCTACCAGCAGGTGGTGGAACAGGAGACCCGGCAAGGACAGGCGCGGGGCGTCCGCTATACGCCCACATTCATCGTCAACGGCCAGGTGCTCGTAGGCGCCGTCAGCCTCGCTCAACTCAGCCGGCTGATTGCGTCAGGGAGCGGCGACTAACGCCATCCGTGAAGCAACGCGGGCAGTTCCCGCAGCGCCCGCCCCAGCCGTGTCCCATGCCAGGTGATCAGGCTGCCATCCACCAGCAGAATCCGCCCCTCTCGCACCGCTGGGACCTCCGTATAGTCTGCAAAGGCGGCCATGTCCGCTTCAGTAAACGCATACGGCTCGCTGGGCAACAGGATCAGGTCGGGTGCAAGCGCGGCCATTTCGTCCAGCGTCACGCGCGGATAGCGCGTATCGCGCCCGGCATAGCGGGGGTCAGCGGAGGGCGGTATTCGCCCCAGGTCAGCCGCCAGGGGATAGCGGCGCCGGCGCCCGGCGAAGATATTGGCTGCGCCGCAGGTCGCCAGCAGGTCATGGGCATAGGTCTCGGCGTTGAAGGTCATCCAGGGATCGCGCCAGATCGGGCAGAAGACGCGCACAGGGGGGACCTGTCTGGCCCAGGCCAGCGTCTGCTCATAGAGACGCTCCAGCGCCGCGATGCGCGGGGCAGCGTCCTCCTCAACCTCAGCCCAACGCGCCAATTCCCAGAGCAGGTCAAGCGCCTGGCGCACCGTGCGCGGAAAGCTGACAAGAACCCGGACGCCCGCCGCCTGGAGCGCGGCTACGTCTGCCGGGCGGTTCTCCTCTTGATTAGCGATGACCAGGTCGGGCTTCAGCGCCAGGATACGGGCGATGTCGGGGTTCTTCGTGCCGCCAACGATGGGGATGGCGTTTACCTGTGGCGCGGGATGGACGCAGTACACTGTCCGCCCGACCACCTTCGGCCCCGCGCCCAGGTCAAACAGGCTCTCCGTGACGCTGGGGACGAGCGAGACGATGCGCTCAACGCCCATATCGGATCACGGGATCAACAAGACTTTCCCCTTTGTCCTGCGCTCTTCCAGGTAGCGATGCGCCTGGGCAGCTTCGGCCAGGGGGAACACCTGGTCAATACGCACCTGAAGCTGGCCGCTCGCCAGCCAAGTGAACAGGTCGTTGGCCCGCCACAGGAGTTCGGCGCGGTCGGCGATATAAGGCCCCAGGCTGGGACGGGTCAGGAAGAGCGACCCTTTGACGTTCAGAATCTGGGGGTCAAAGGGGGGCACGCGCCCGCTGGACTGGCCGAAGAGCACCATCATGCCGCGTGGCCTCAGGCAGTTCAGGCTCTTGTCAAAGGTGGCCTGGCCCACCGAGTCATACACCACATCCACCCCCCTGCCACCGGTCAGCCGCTTTACCTCGGCTTCAAAGTCGGCCTTCGTGTACACAATGACCTCGTCCGCGCCCGATTCTCGCGCCAGGCGGGCCTTCTCCTCGGTGGAGACCGTGCCGATGACCCGCGCGCCGCGCTGCTTGGCTATCTGCACCAGGAGATGGCCGACGCCTCCGGCAGCGGCATGAACCAGCGCCACATCACCCGGCTTAAGGGGGTACGTGCTGTGGGTCAGGTAGTGCGCCGTCAGCCCCTGGAGCATGACCGCCGCTGCCTGCCGTATATCCAGGCTATCCGGCACACGCACAAGCTTCCAGGCCGGAACGACAGCGTACTCGGCATAGGCCCCCGGATGCGAGGCATAGACCACCCGGTCGCCGGGTCGCAGGTCCTCTACGCCCGGCCCAACTGCATCCACCACCCCGGCGGCCTCGCCGCCGAGGATGAGGGGCAAGGGCAGGGGATACTGTCCGGTGCGCTGGTAAATATCAATGAAGTTGACACCGCTGGCCTGGAGTTTAACGCGGGCCTCCCCTGGCCCCGGCTCCGGCAGGGGCACATCCTCCAGCCGCAGCACCTCCAGGCCGCCGTACTCATGGATGCGAACCGCTCGCATAGGCATATACCTCTGGCGCAATGTGGATGATGGTACAAAAACCGGCAGCGTTGAATTCCGCTGAGATTATAGCATGGCGGTTAAAACCGCGCCTGGGGAGCCTTCGGCTGGGCGTGCCCGCTGGCGGGCACGCCCAGCCCAGTAGGGGTGCAGCGCGCTGCACCCCTACAATCGCCAGCTTCAGCTAGCGGATAGCGTAAACGATTTGCACCTGGGCGTTGAACTCCAATTCGCCCGGCTGCACCGGCACGGGCGCAGCGGCAGGGGCGGCCACGGCCACATCCTGGCGATACAGGATCGGCGGCGGGGTACTAATGGTCTCGCTGATAGAGAGCACGTCGCCGAGCTGGACGCCGGCTTTCGCCGCCAGCGCCTGGGCGCGCGCCCTGGCATCCTCAACTGCGTTCTCCTCCGCCTGGAGTTGCAGCCGGTTGGGATTGGCCACGCCGAAGCTGATGCCATAGACCTGATTCGCCCCGGCGTTCACAACGGCGTCCAGGACCGCGCCCACCTTCTCCAGGTCGCGCACGGTCACGCGCACTATGTTGGAGGCGACGTACTGAATGGGCCTGAGCAATTCGCCGTTCGGTCCGCGCTGCTGGTCAGCATAGAGGCTGAAGTTCGCCGTCTGAATATCTTGCTCGGCGATGCCCGCGTTCTTGAGCGCGACCAGGACAGCGTTCATACGTTGTGTGTTCTCACTCACCGCCGCCTCCGCCGACTCATTTCGGGTTTCCACCCCCACCTGAACCATGGCCATATCAGGCCGGGCCGTGACCTTGCCGTTGCCCACGACGGTGATGGCGCGAGGCGGGGCCTCGGCGGGGGTCTGGACCGCGCCGGTTGAGGCGTTGGCCACGCCCCGCCATACCCATCCGACCACGCCTGCCAGGACCAGCGCCGGGATCAGCGCCAAAACGATCCAACGACTTGTGTTTGACATGGTTTTATCTCCTCCGTACCCCATCGTATTCCTTAACTCAACTCTATCCCATAGACGCCTGTCCTGGCGTATAAGTTCCCGCCGCTTGCGCTGTTCAAGGGGTCAATCTCACCTCTACGGAGGCCAGATGCACGATGCCGCCATCGCGTGGGCTGGTGTCATAGACGACGATGCGGCCCGGCCCGGCGGCGATGATACGGTAGGTGAGGGTGAAGCTGAACGGGCCGCGCTGCCCGGCGTCGGCCTGGATGAGGGTGGAGCCGGTGGCAACGACGTTGCCCATCTCGTCCTGGATCATGGCGTTCAGGTGTTGCTCAAACGTGGGTGCGGCCTCGCCGGTGATGGTCACGGTGGGCGTCAGGCTGGCACCGGGCGCAGGGGAGTGGATGACAATGGCCTCCAGGGGTGAACCGCTGTCCGCGATGCCTGGCGTGGCTTCGCCTGAGGGTTTGAGCCGCACTTCTACCGAGTTCAGGTGAGTGATGCTGCCATCGCGGGCGCTCACACTATAGACGATAATGCGGCCGGGCTGCTCACTGTCCACGCGGAAGGGGACATCGGCGCGGTAGCGCCCGCGCTGGCCGGTATCGGCCTCAATCTGCGCCGCGCCCTGGCCGACGACGTTGCCTTCTGCGTCCAGGATGTGGAGGCTCAACGATTGCTCAAAGGTCGGGTCGGCTTCGCCCTCAATATGGACCGGGCTGACGACGCCCGCCGCGACCTGTGGCTCGGTGATCACAATCGCCTCAACGATGGGGCCTGGGCCGCCCTCGGTCGGGGATGGGAGCGGCGTCCCTACCGGGGTGGTTGTGGCACTGATGGGCTGGGGTGTGTGCGTTGGCGGCGGTTGCAGCACCGCTGCCCTTATCGGCGTTGGTGGAAACGTTGTCGGATGTGCTGCTGTCCCGCACGCGCTCAACAGGAATAGAGCGGCCAGGGCCGCAATTCGGATGGTCATTGGTCTCCTCCTCTCACGACCGGCCAGGGAATGACCCGGGGCTTTGCTCTTCTCCTTTCCGCTGCCAGCGGATAGTATAACTTATAAAGAGATGAGTGACCACAGGGGGGTGTTCCCGATCCCCCACCCATTTGCCAAAATCCGTGCCCTAAAGTACAATCTACTTTATCAGAGTCATATGGACACCCCTATCCAGCCCTGTTACTGTTACGTGCTGGAGTGCGCTGACGGCACGTTGTACACCGGTTGGACGACAGACCTCAACGCCCGAGTGGCAGCGCACAACGCCGGACGCGGCGCACGCTACACCCGCAGCCGCCGCCCGGTCCGCTTGGTCTATTGGGAGACACTACCCTCACGCCCGGCGGCGCTCCGCCGCGAAGCTGAATTGCGCCGCTTATCTCACGCCCAGAAGCGTGCCCTGTGCGCGTCCACATCCCCTCAGGAGGGAGACCGCTCGTGCTGATCCACGAAGCTACTCAGGCGCAAGACCTTGCCACCCTCCCCAGCCAGGACGGCCGCGCCCGTCCCAGCTTCAATATCTTGATGATCGCGCCGACGTCGTTCTTCGCCGATTACGGCTGCCACGTGCGCATCCTGGAAGAGGCCCAGGCGCTGCAACGTCTCGGTCAGCGGCTGACCATTGTCACCTATTACCAGGGGCGCGATATAGATGATTTAACGATCTGGCGCACACGCCCGGTCCCCTGGCGCGCAAACTACGAAGTCGGCTCGTCGCGCCACAAAGTGGCCTTTGATGTGCTGCTCTCATGGACGGCGCTCAAGGCGGCGCTACGCCTGCGCCCCGATATTATCCACGCCCATCTGCATGAGGGCGCCCTGATCGGCGCCGTGCTCAGCCGCCTGATCGGGGCACCGCTTGTGTTTGACTTCCAGGGGAGCATGACGGCGGAGATGCTGGACCATGGCTTCCTGCGCCGCGATGGCCCCTTCTATCGCCCGCTGCGCTGGCTGGAACGGCACATTGACCACCTGCCCCATGCCATCCTGACCAGTTCGCATCATGCTGCCGGGCACTTGGTTCAAGAGTTCGGCTGCTCGCCCGCCCGCCTCTATCCCATCCCGGATTGCGTCAATACCGAGTTTTTCTGCCCGCCGGCACCAGACCAGGCCGAAGCCCTGCGCGCTCTTCGCGCTCAACTGGGCCTTCCGGCCAACGCACCTTTGGTCGTCTATCTGGGTCTGCTGGCCGATTATCAGGGCACGCCGGACCTGCTCCGGGCGGCAGCGGTATTGCGTTCAACAGGCGTGCAGGCCCATTTCCTGATCATGGGCTTCCCCAACATAGAGTTCTACCAGAACATGGCCTCAGGGCTGGGGCTGGATGGCTATGTGACCTTCACCGGCAAGGTGCCTTACGAGCTTGCGCCGCGCTACCTGGCGCTGGGTGACGTGGCCGTGGCCCCCAAGCGTTCGCTCACCGAGGGCAGCGGTAAGCTCCTCAACTACATGGCCATGGCCCTGCCCATCGTCGCCTACGATACGCCAGTGAGCCGCGAGTACCTGGGCGACCTGGGTGTATATGCGCCGGTGGGAGACTACCGCGCGCTGGCCGAGCGCATCGCCGCGCTGCTCTACGACCGGCGCCGGGCGACCTGGCTGGGCTGGCGCCTGCGCGAGCGGGCTGTCGCCCACTACTCCTGGGACGTGGCCGGGCACACTATCCTGGACATTTATACGCGCCTGACGCGGGCCAGGCAGCCTGCCAACATGTGGAGCGGCTAACGTGGAACGGAAAACCCTCAACATAGGCAGCGCGTCCTCAACAGAGGACGGACGACTGAAGACGGGTTTATCTCTGTCTTTCGTCATCCGCCGTCCGTCCCTATTGGGCTGGCTGTCTGAACTCCTCCGCTATCGCGCACTCATCCAGAACCTGATCGTGCGCGATCTCAAGGTGCGCTATAAAAACTCCCTCCTGGGTGTGGCCTGGTCACTGGTCAACCCCTTGCTGATGATGGCCGTGTTCACCGTTGTGTTCACCGTCCTCACCGGCGACCCCCATATTTACGGCTATCCGGCCTATATCCTCAGCGCGCTATTGCCCTGGCAATTCTTCTCCGCCTCGGTGATCGGCGGGACAGGCAGTTTCGTGAGCAACGCTCACCTCATCAAGAAGGTCTATTTCCCCCGCGAGGTGTTGCCCATTTCGCTTGTTCTGGCGAACCTGGTCCACTTCCTGATCGCCCTGCCGGTCTATTTCGTGCTGGCGCGGATGCTGGACATACCGGTGAGCGGCGCTATGGTCTCGCCCTGGATCGTGCTTCTACCCCTGGTCATCGTCGTACAAGTTGTGTTCACGGTGGGCATTGTGCTGATCCTGGCGACGATCAATGTGTTCTACCGCGACACCCAGCTCATCCTGGAAGTGATCATGCTGGCCTGGTTCTTCCTGACGCCGATCATCTGGGACGTCAGCCGCCTGCCTGCCACTGCTACCATCCTGGGCTTGCAGGTGCCGGTGGTCCGATGGGTCTATTATCTGAACCCGATGGCCTCTATCATCGCCACCTATCGCGATATTCTCTATTGGGGCTGGCGCCCAGGGCTGGATTTCTTCGCCCGCACTGCGATCACCGCGGTGATCGTCCTGGCCTTGGGCTACAGCGTATTCCGAAGGTATAGTAGGAGGTTTGGAGAGGAGTTATAACGACGGAGGACGGAAGGCCCTCCGTCTTCCACCCCCATTCGGAGGACTGCAATGGCTGACAAACTCACCTGGATTGAAGACGAACTGCGGGCCTTGCATGAGCAGGGCCTGTACAACACCATCCGCACCATCGGATCGGCCCAAGGTGCCTGGCTGGTCGTGGACGGGCGGCGGGTGTTGAACTTCTGCTCAAATAACTACCTGGGGTTCGCCAATCACCCCAGACTGAAGGAGGCCGCCACGCGGGCCATTGAGAAGTACGGCGTCGGCCCGGCAGCGGTGCGCAGCATCGCCGGTACGCTTGACCTGCACCTGGAGTTGGAGGAGCGGCTGGCCCGCTTCAAAGGCACGGAGGCCGCCATCTCCTTCCAGTCCGGCTTCAACGCCAACCTGGCCACCATCCCGGCGTTGATCGGCAAGGAAGACGTGATCTTCTCAGACGAGTTGAACCACGCCAGCATCATTGATGGCTGCCGCCTGTCGGGCGGGCGGATCATCCGCTACGCCCACAACGACCCGGAGGACCTGGAACGGCAGATCAGCCAGACAACCGGCTACCGGCGGGCGATCATCGTCACCGACGGCGTGTTCTCCATGGACGGCGATATTGCCCCGCTCCCGGCCATCTGCGAGGTGGCCGAACGCCACAGCCTCATCCTCATGGTGGACGACGCGCATGGGGAGGGGGTACTCGGTCGCGGTGGGCGCGGCATTGTGGACCACTTCGGGCTGCACGGGCGGGTGGATATTGAGGTGGGCACGCTCTCCAAGGCGTTCGGCGTGGTGGGCGGCTACGTCGCGGGCAAAAAGACCATTGTGGAATGGCTGCGCCAGCGCGGGCGCCCCTTCCTGTTCTCCAGCGCCGTGACCGCCGCAGACACGGCAGCCTGTATCGCGGCGGTGGATGTGCTGGAGGAGTCCACCGAACTGGTGGACCGGCTGTGGGAGAACACGCGCTACTTCAAGCGCGAGATGCAGCGCCTGGGCTTTGATACCGGCAAGAGCGAGACGCCTATCACGCCGGTGATGCTGGGCGAGGCGCACGTGGCTCAGCAATTCTCGCGCCGCCTATTTGAAGAGGGCCTGTTCGCCATGGCCGTGACCTATCCGACCGTGCCGCGAGGTAAGGCGCGCATCCGCGTCATGGTGAGCGCCACACACACACGCGACGACCTGGATCAGGCGCTGGGCCTGTTTGAGAAGGTCGGCAAGGAGATAGGAGTGATCTAGACCTGCAAGGTCTCTAAGACCTCACAGGTCTGAGTGGACATATGGCCCATATTCTGGTCACAAATGATGACAGCATTCAATCGCCCGGCCTGCTCGCGCTCAAGAATGCCCTGAGTGCGGTGGGCCGAGTCACAGTCATGGCGCCCGACCACAACTGGTCTGCGGGCGGCCATGTCAAGACCTTGCATAAGCCTCTCCGCGTGAATGAGGCCCGGCTGATAGATGGCACAGCGGTATTGACCACCAACGGCGCCCCCTCCGATTGCGTGGCCCTGGCCTGCCTGGGCATTATCCCGGAGCCGATTGACCTGGTGGTCTCCGGCATCAACCAGGGCTATAACCTGGGACACGATGTGACTTATTCCGGGACGGTGACCGCCGCCATGGAAGGCGTGATCTTCGGCATCCCCTCCATTGCGGTCTCGCTGGGCTGGGGGACGGAGATGGACTACGATGTGGCGGCCCGCTTTGCCGCCAGGCTGGCCCCGAAAGTGCTGGAGCGGGGCCTGCCGCCTTACACTTTACTCAATGTCAACGTCCCTAACCTGCCTGCGGATCAGATCAAGGGCGTGCTGGTCACGCGCCAGGGATTGCGCAAATACCGCGACGAACTGGTGAAGCGGCTGGACCCGCGTGGCCGCCCCTACTACTGGATCGCAGGCGAACCCGAAGACGAACTGGAAGAAGAAGGCACCGATGTATGGGCCGTGCGCAACGGCTACATCTCGGTCACGCCCCTGCACTTGGACCTGACCGCGCACGGGATGCTGGAGCAGTTGCAAGCATGGGGGCTGTAGGGGCACACGGCCGTGTGCCCCTACATTATCGCAATGAGTTGGCGCCGGGGCCGGCGCCGAAGACCTCGGCGGAGAGCTTGAAGCCCGCCTCCTCCAGGCGGCGCATAAACTTGGGGCGCAGGCCGGTCGGCTGGATCGTGCCTTGAGCGCCCTCGGTCTCAAACGGTGGCGCGCGGTAGATAAAGATGTCCTGCAACACCACCGTGTCGCCCTCCATCCCCTGCACTTCGGTCACATTCAATATCTTGCGGGCGCCGCCGCGCAAGCGCCCCTGAAGCACAATCAGATCAATCGCCGAGGCGATCTGGCGGCGGATGACCTCCACCGGGATGGTGATGCCCGCCATAAGCGCCATCGTCTCCAGGCGCGAGATGGCATCGCGGGGGGTATTGGCATGGACGGTGGCCAGCGAGCCATCGTGGCCGGTGTTCATGGCCTGGAGCATGTCCAAGGCCTCGCCGGCGCGCACCTCGCCCACGATGATGCGGTCGGGGCGCATCCGCAGGCTGTTCACCACCAGATCGCGGATCGTCACCCGTCCCGTCCCGTCAGGTTCCGCCGGTGTCGTCTCCAGGCGGACGACGTGGCGCTGGTGCAACTGCAACTCGGCGGAGTCCTCAATCGTCACGATGCGCTCATCCTCCGGAATGAACGAGGAGAGCACATTGAGCAGGGTGGTTTTGCCGCTCCCCGTGCCGCCGGCGACGATGATGTTGAGGCGGGCCACGACGCAGGCGCGCAGGAACTCCACCAGGGCCGGGGTGATGCTGCCAAAGCGCAACAGGTCATCCACCGTCAGCGGCTTGGCCAGGAACTTGCGGATGGTGATCGTGGGGCCGTCCAGCGCACTGGGCGGGATGATGATGTTGACGCGGCTGCCATCCGGCAGACGGGCATCCACCATAGGCCGCTTGCGGTCAATCGTGCGCCCCAACGGCCTGACGATGCGCTCAGCGATCTCCATGACGTGCTCATGGTTCTCAAAGCGCACGTCGGTTTCCTGCAGCTTGCCGTTGCGCTCAATATAGACCAGGTGCGGCCCGTTCACCATGATCTCGGAGATGGTGGGGTCGCGCAGCAAGGGGCCGATGGGGCCATAGCCGATCAACTCATCCAATACCAGGTCGCGCAGACGGCTGTGTTCTTCCTCCGGCAGGTTCAGGTTGGCCTGTTGCAACAGGGCATCAAACCGTTCGGAGAGCAGGTGGGCCATCTCCGGCGTGTTGGCCAGTTGTTGGCCATCCAGCCCGGTCAAGAGCTTGTCGGCCAGCCAGCGGCGCAGTTGGGCCACTTTGGATTCGCTTAATGGGCCACTGCCGGATGCCCTGCCTCTGGCAGTCGCCTCCGTGCTCGGATTGGTCGCAGTTTGCGGGGTTGCAGACATGGTGTTCGCTTCCATGGGCTTATGGTTTGTGTAGCCATTATAGGGGATATTTGGGGGCGACGTCTATCCCCACTAGGTACTTTTTTGCGCTACAGCAGGAAAGGTCTCACCCCGCCTCACCCCCTTCCCCGACAGAGGAGGCGAAGGGGGAGGGAGAGATGTATCGGGTCATGATTGACCGTGCTCTGAATGAATTGTAGAATCATGTGATCAGGTCGCCTGGCAATGCGTGTGCACTCCAGCCCCATCATCACCTCCAGGCTCCAGCTACGGGCCTGGCATCGTGGGTTGACGGCTTTCCTCTGGCTGGCCGTCCTCCTGGCCGCCATCCACTTCGCCCATCAGGTGATCGTCCCGGCAGAGAACTCGCTTACGCAGGGTTTCGCCGCCTATTACACGGCCTCGCGCCTGCTGCTGAGCGGCCAGTTTGACGCCCGCGTGTACGACAATGCCTGGTTTGAGGCGCAGGCGAGGGCGGCCATGAACGGCGAGGCCAGCGACATCTTTAACGTTAACCCGCCCTCCACTGCGTGGATGATGGTTGGCCTGGCAGCCTTATCGCCGCACACGGCGCGCATTGCCTGGACGCTGGGCAACCTGGCGTTACTGATGGCGGCGCTGGCCCTGCTCGGTGGAGAGTTGGGCCTGGGCGGGGCCGGGCTGGGCCTGCTGGCGCTCATCGCGCTGGGGTTCACGCCGATCAGCGAGAACTTCAGGCTGGGCCAAGCGTATATCCTGCTCCTGTTCCTGTATACGCTGGCCTTGCGCGGCTTCCTGCGCGGCGAGGATGGGCTGCTGGGCCTGAGCCTGGCGCTGCTGCTGGCGCTCAAAAGCGCGGGGGCGCCGCTGCTCCTGCTCCTATGGCGGCGCTGGCGGGCGTTGGGCATCGCGCTGGCCGGGGCCGCGCTCATCGTTGTGGGCAGCCTGCCCTGGATCGGGCTGGACACCTGGCGGGCCTACCTGCTGGCCCTGCCGGACATCGGACGTAGCCCCTGGGCCACCTCCATCTTCTACCAGACGACCAACAGCCTGTGGCAGCACCTGTTCCGCTACGACCCGCAATGGAACCCCGGCGCCGTCGTCGACCTGCCTGCGCTGGCCGCTGTCCTCACACTGCTGAGCATAGGGGTGGCGCTGGCCGTCACCCTGCGTTATACCCGTCAGGACAAGCCCCCTGATCTGGTCTTCGCCGCTTTCGTTGTCCTGACAGTGCTCCTGGCGCCGGTGGGCGAGCAACACCACCATACGGTGCTGCTCCTGCCGTTGGCGGTCGTTCTGGCGCGCACCGGGCAGGCCAGCCACTCCCGGCCCACCATTGGACAGTGGCTGGAGGCAGCCCTAGCCGCCGGGGCGCTGATCCTGCTGGCGAAGTACATTGACCTGCGCCACGCGGAAACGGCGGGCTGGGGGGCGCTACTCGCCTATCCGAGGGTTTACGGCACCTGGCTGCTGTGGGCCGGGCTTATGCTCCGGCTCAAGATAGAGAACAGAGAAAGGGTGGATAGACAACCGGTGTCCTCCATCCCCCGCCCTCCGTCCTCCGTCCTCCTGGGCCTGTTCGCGGTGGCGCTGGCGCTGCGCCTGGCGCTCATCCTGGCTTTCCGCTTTGATGGCCTGTACGGGCAGGATGCCTTTGAGTATTACACCTATGGCCGCGCCCTATGGGAGGCCAGAGGTCGGGTGCCTTTGCTGGGGCCGATGTACTGGCCGCTGGGTTACCCCTATGCCATGTTGCTCGGCTTCCTGGTGACGGGCGTCCGACCTGTGGGCGCTCAACTGATCAGCCTGCTGGCCGGGAGCGCCGCCGCGCCGCTGACCGTGCTTCTGGCCCGCGATGTGCTGTTGCGCTTCGGGGCAAAGCGGGACAACGCCTGGCGGGCCGCTCTGGTTGCCGGCGTGCTCATGGCCGCCTGCGGCCAACTCGTGCAGTCCAGCATTGTGGTGATGTCGGATGCGGCGGGGGTGTTCTGGGCAGTCCTTAGCGCCTGGGCGCTCGTCCGCGCCCAAGGGACACGCCGCCCGGCCTGGCTGGTGCTGTCCGCCTGCGCCCTGGCCGCCGCCACCATGACGCGCTGGATCAACGGGCTGCTGCTCCTGCCCTGGGCGGGGTACTGGCTCGTGGATGTACGGCAGAGACCACGGACGACAGAGGGCGGACGACGGATCAGCCCCTGTCCTCTGTCCTCCGTCGTCCGTCCTCTTGCAGTCGCGCTGATCGCTGCCGGGCTGGCCTTCGCGCCCCAGGCCGTGCAAAGCGCCGCCGACCCCAGCTCATCACTTGGTCATATCTGGCTACAAGGTTGGAATCCAGCCAATGCTCTCCAACGCTCCTTCGTCAACCTGGAAGGCGTTTTCAACTATCCCTGGCCGGTGGCGCTGTTCTATGCACGGCCGGCATTTCACCCCTTTTTCTTGTCCCCGATCTTCACCCCGGCGCTGGTGATCGGCCTGGGGATCGTGGGGATGGCGCTGGTCAAGAGAGAGGGGATAGCGGGCGCTGCCCCTCTGCTCATCGGCTGGCCGTTGGCCCAGTACATGTTCCTGGCCGGGATCCCCTATCAGAACTCGCGCTATGCGCTCGCCCTTGTTCCTCCCCTGATAGTGTTGACGGGGATCGGGGCAAACGCGCTATGGACAGTCGCGCGAAGCCGCTGGGGGCGGGCCGTCCTGCTGGCGGCAGGCGCTATCGGGGTCGCCGGGATGCTGTTCTGGGGCTGGCGCACGACGCTGGCCTCCCCCATCCAACTCAAGCAGGCCGACCTGGAGACGGCCCGGTGGGTGCAACGCCAGGTGCCCGCCGATGCCCGCGTGCTGGCCTTCGGCCTCACCGCGACACTCCGGTTCTACACGCCGCTGGAGGCGCGCGAGTTCTTCAATGAAACGCCGGAAACGCTGGCCGCTCTCCTGGCCGATGGCCGCCCCACCTATCTTGTCCTCAATGTGGGCAACGTGGAGACCCAGTGGCAGGGCCGCTCGCCCCAGATCAATCTGCACTGGCTGCGCGATGGGCCGGGACTGGAGGAGATCGGAGAGCGAAATGACTATACGCTCTATCGCATCCTACAGCAATAGGCGGGGCGCACTGGGCCTTGCACTGGTGCTTATCCTCCTGGCCCAGGTCGCCTTCATGCCCGACCGGTGGCAGACGTTCCGCGAACTCCTCCCCTACCTGGCCCAGCCCTGGGGCAGTGAGGCCAAAATGCGCCTGGCCCTGGCGCGGGGCGGCGCGGACCTGTACGACTTCCTCATGCTATGCGACCGCCTCCTGCCACGCCAGGCAACGCTCCTGTTGGTGACCGGTGGCGCAGAGGACTATGGGCGCGCGTATTTCATTTACAACCGCAGCCTGTATCACCTCTATCCCCGGCGGGTGTGGTGGGCGGCGAGCTTCCCGGTGCAAGGCAGCCCCGCTTGGTGGATACCCTCCGATCTGACGCCGGAGAGCCTGCGCCGCATTGTGGCCCAGGTGGGCGCGGACTATATCGTCGCCTATGACATGCCTTCGCGCCCGCCGCTGGGCATCCCGGTGGCCGAATTCGCGCCAGATCAGTACATTCTTGATGTTCAAGGTTTGGCCCGATGATCTGGTTGTCGCTGTTGGCTGCGCTCCTGTGTATTGGGGTGACGGGGTGGGGGCTTCTGACGCTCATTGGGCGCGCGGGTGCGTCCTGGGGCGGGTTGGAGCGGCTGGCGCTGGCCTGGGGATTGGGCTGCGGCGCGGTCTCGCTGGGCCTGTTTGGGGCGCTGGTAATGGGGCTGGGGCTGGCTGTGGCGACGGCGGCGGTAGCGGCCAGCGGCCTGGGGATGGCGGTGATCGCCCTGTGGCTGAAACGCCCGGTGCTCACGAACGATCTCCAATCTCTAATCTCTGCTATCGTCCTCCGTCCTTTGTCCTCTGTCCTTACTTTCATCTGTTCAATCCGTTCCCCGCATCCGTTGACAGCCCTCCTCTCCCTGCTTGTCCTCAACATCGCCTGGGTCACGCTCGTTGGCGTCGCCCGACCGCTCACCGATTGGGATAGCTGGGTGACCTGGGGGATGAAGGCGCGGGCGATCTTTGTGGATGGTGGGCTGCTTCCGGCGCGTTACTTTGATCCATCCCGCAGCGTGACCAATGTTGACTATCCCCTGCTCATACCGCTGGGCGAAGCCTGGCTGTATCAGTGGATTGGCCGGGCCGACGATCAGGTGGCGGTGTTCCTGTTCCCGCCCTTCTATCTGGCGCTGCTGGCCGTTTTTTACTCCGCCGTGCGCTGCTTCGCCTCGCGGGAGGCCAGCCTGGGTTTCACCCTGCTGCTTGCCACCACACCGCGGCTGGAACGGCTGGCAGGTTCAGCCTTCGCCGACGTCCCGCTGGCTTTCTTCGCGCTGGTCACCTTCGTCCACCTGCGGCGCTGGATGGGAACGCGCCACCAGGGTGACCTGATCCTGGCGGGCGTCTTCGGCGGGCTGATGGGCTGGACGAAGAACGAGGGGCTGCTCCTGCCGGCGCTCGCCGGGTTGGCGCTGGTCGCCTGGACTCTCCCCCGTCTCCTATGGGGCGCAGAATCGCGCCGGGCGCTGCTCATGGCTGTGTTCGGCTTCGCCGGGCTGAGCGCATCCATCATCGCGCCCTGGCTAGCCTACCGGGCGATCCACCATGTGGATAGCTACGTGTTCCTGCCGCCGACGCCCGCGCTCCTGCAGGCCAATGCCGGGCGGTTGCTGCTGGCAGCACAAGCGCTTCTCATCCGTATGTTCGCACCCACGTACCTCGTCGTGTGGAACTTTGTCTGGCCACTGGCCGCGCTCGCCCTGGTGGTGACCCGGCGGCGGTTGCCGACCTTCTACTGGCTGTGGGTTGTCGGCGGCTACTTGTTGCTCATCAGCGTCAGCTACGTGCTTTCCAGCTTTGACCCGGTGAGTGAGCACATCCGCAACTCCATTGACCGGCTGATGGCCCAGGTCGTGCCGCTGGTGTGGCTGGGGCTGGCGGAGGTCGCCGTCAGCCCTCTCCCCAAGCCTGGGGAGGGGGAGCGGAGTAAGGGAGGAGAGACGCCGCTATGAAGGTCGCCTGGGTCGTCCCCGGCTTCAGCGGCGACGAGCGCGACTGGTGCATCCCCGCGCTGCTGGACCTGGCGCGCGTGTTGGCGCAGCGGGCCGAACTGCACATCTTCAGCCTGCGCTATCCGCACCGGCGGGCCGTGTACCCCATCTACGGCGCGACCGTGCACAGCTTCGGCGGCGGGTTGGACAGCGACTGGCGGGCGCTGCGCCTGTGGGGGCAGGCGCTGGCCGCCATTCGTGCGGAAGCGCGGCGCGGGCGCTTTGCTGTGTTCCACGCCTTCTGGCTGCAGGATGCGGGGACGGTGGCTACGCTGGCCGCGCTCCTCACGCGCACGCCGACGATCCTCAGCCTGGGCGGCGCCGAGATGGCCCGCCTGCCCGACATCGGCTATGGGGAACTGCTTCACCCGCGCCAGGCCGCGATCATGCGCTTCAGCCTGCGCCGCGCGGCCTGGGTCACCGGCGGCTCGCGCTACATCCTTGAACTGACGCGCCCCCACCTGCCGCCTGCGGCCCGGGCGAAGCTCCGCCTGGCCCCGCTGGGGGTGGATACGACACGGTTTTCGCCCTCACCCCACTCCCCCTTTGTCCCCTCTTCTCTCCCCCCAAGCCTGGGAAGAGGGAAGAAAGGTGAGAAGCAACATGGCCCTCGCCTGCTGCATGTCGGCTCGCTGCTGCCGGTCAAAGACCAGGCGACGCTGCTGCGGGCGCTGCGGCGCGTGGTAGATAACGCGCCGGGGGCACGCCTGACCATCGTAGGCGGCGGCCTGCTGGAAGGTCATCTGCGCCGTCTTTGCGGTGAGCTTGGCCTGGAAAGCCAAGTGACATTCGTGGGCGCCGTCCCCCATGACCGCCTGCCGGACTACTACCGCGACGCCGACCTGTTCGTGCTCTCCTCGCGCCACGAGGCCCAGAATATGGCGGTATTGGAGGCCGCCGCCTGTGGCCTGCCCACCGTGGGGACGGCGGTGGGCGTTCTCCCCGACCTGGCGCCCGAAGCCGCCTGGGCCGTGCCGGTCGGCGATGCGGCGGCCATGGCCGAGGCGATTATGGCGCTCTGGCGCGACCCGCCGCGCCGGGCGGCGATGGCCCAGGCGGCTCAGGCCCGCGTCGCTGCCGAGTACAGCCTGGAACGCGCCGCCGACCGCTTCTGGGAGTTGTATCAGACGACGCTTCAACGCTCATCCAGCCAATAGGAGGGGGAAGAAACCTGGCCTCTAGAAGAGAGCGGGGTTCTTTAATCGCGGCCATCCAGCCAGTAGATGCGCATCGGGCCGTAGGAGGCGTCGTCCACCTGCGCCGCCAACCGCGCCTGATGCCGCTCCATGAAGCCCCAAAACGCCAGCCATTTGGCGTGATCAGGATGGTCCGGGTGGGCAATCTCCTCCAGGTACGCGCTCATACGCACGTCAATCAACACCACGTCTGCCGCCTGCATCTCTAGCGCCTGATCAAGTGGGAGGGGATGGGGGGTGTAGCGAGGGTCGTTCAGGAAGAAGGGCACGAGCAGGGCGCGATAATCTGTGTGGCGCAGGCCCAGCCAGTAGTTCTGCAACCCCAGCACGCGCGCGCCCGGCGGGATATGTTCGGCCACCTGCGCCATATACACCTCATAGGGCGTCGTGTGCGGCCCGGCGGCGAGCAGCCCGGCGATGCGCCACAGGCCCTCAAGGCCGACGGTCAGGGCGCTGGCGATCACCAACAGCCTGCCCCAGGCCCGCCTGCGCGCCCACAAGCGCACCGCGCCCCAGCCCCCGGCGATGGCCATGAGTGGCCATAGTGTCACGGCATAGCTGGGCGTCTTTAACGCCAGGAGCAGCGCGAACAGGGCCTCTATCGTCGCCAGGGGGAGTACAACAGCGCGTGCGTTCCAGTCGCCACGCCAGGCCCGCCCGGCCAGGGCGATCGGCGCGGCCAGTATCCCGATCACACTGCACCACGTCCCCAACCCAAGGGGCATCCCCCCGCCGGCCTCGCCCGTGTTGAGCGCATAGCGCCGCACCTCAGTCGCCAGGTTATTCAGGTAGAAGCCGGGGGCGAGCAGGTCAAAGCGGTCGGCGTAGTTGCGGCTCTGGTGAATGAAATCGGAGACATCGGTTGAGATGTAGGCCAGCCAGGGCAGCCAGGGGAGGATAAACCCCAGCACCAGCCAGGCGAAGGCATGGCGCGACCGCCTCGCCGTGAGCGTCAGGAGCAGGAGAGCAGGTAGCCAGAAGGCACCGTAGAGGTGGCTCACCCCGGCCAGGCCCGCCAGCGCCCCGCTGAGAAGATAACGCCAGGCGCGGCCGTCCGTCTGCGCTTTAAGCCAGGCGACCAGGCTCGCCAGGCCGAAGACCGGCACGGCAATGTCGTAGCGCACGATGCGGGCCTGGTCAAGCAGCGGAATGCCGGTCAGGTGGGTGGCGTTGATCGCCGCCAGGCGGGCGAGGAGCAGGATAAGCACGGCCACCGCCCCGGCACGTGCCCCGAACAGCCTGCGCCCTAGCGCAAACGTGAGGGACAAAACTATGAGCGCCAGGATCAGCGAGACCAGCCGCGCCTGGAACAGCCCGACGCCCCACAGGCGGAACGCCCCCGCCAGCATCAGCGGGTACAGCGGCATAAAGGCGTAATAATGGCGCTCCATGCCGAAGAAGCCGGTGAACATGTCCGAACCGTACACGCCCTGGGTGGACAGCTTGTAGGCGGGGGAGGCCTGCCAGGACTCGTCCTCATGCAGGACGGGCACGGCGCGGAGACCGCTCAGGCTCAGCGCCCAGAAGACGAGCAGGGCGAGGAGGAGAATGCGGCGTGACATCGCCTGGCAGTATAAACGCTTCCGGCGCGTTGTGCCAGCCCTATGTCACTGCCAGGCGAAACTCGGCATCCACTTCCTGGGCGAGGTGAAGCACCACGCGCCCCTCGCCGTCCAGGTCCAGCGCCAGGCGCGCCAGCGGCCTTTGTGCCGGGCCTTGTACCACCGCGCCATCGGCGTCAAAGCGGCTGGTGTGGCAGGGACAGGAGAAGCCTGCACTGGCGCGCTGCACCAGGCAGCCCAGATGCGTGCACGTCGCGCTGATGGCGTATAGTCCACGCGCGTCGCGCCCGATGAAGGCGCGGCCCCCGGCAACCGGGGTGAGGGCAGCAACCGGGTAAACCTCGGGGCGGTCAAGGGTAAAGGTCACGGGCGGCCCGGCCTGGGCGAAGCCGAGGAGGCGGCCCAGCGCCACGAGCGCGGCGCCCAACGTGGCCCACAAGGCCCCGCGCCAGGCCAGCGTCAAAAAGTCGCGGCGAGAGAGGCGGGCTTCCTGGCCCGGTTCCGGATCGTCAGGGGTGAGTGTAGGCATGGCACGCATGGCAATAGCGCGAGGCCTGTTCGTCCGGCTTCTGCTGACAGGCAGAGCCTGTGACCAGGGGCACCTCCAGCACCTGTCCACTGACCTTCAACGTCTGCAGGAATTTGCCGTCCACGAAGCGGACGGCGCCCAGCTTCTCGCCGCGTTCGGTGAGCACAACGGTGTCACCCACCTGAAGCATATAGCGGCCATTGAGCCGCGCCCGCCGCAATTCCACATCGTTGGGATCGGTGATCGTCGCCGTCCTGGGCGGTTCGGTCAGTGTGCCATGACAGGTCTTGCACTGGATGTACTGGATGTCCAGCTTGCTGCTATAGAGGTCACCGTCGCCCATGGCCTCCGTTGAGGTATGACAGTCAATGCAGTCCAGCTCCCATTCGCACCGGGTGAACTGGCCGATGGGCTGGTAGATGTCGCGCAGCCGGTCTTCGGGCAGGGGCGCGCCGGAGAGGGGCAAATCGGGGCGCGGCAGGAAGGCCATCTGCCGCAGCGAGTAGTTGCCCCGGCTGTGGCAGGCGTTGCAGGTGGTGTAGGGGATGGCCGTCGTCAGGCGATGGGCGACCGGATGGCCCGGCTCGGTCTTGCTGATGGCGGGGTCGCCGCTTCGGGATAGCCCATCGCTGCCGTACAGCACATGGCAGGCCGCGCAACCGGTCCCACGGTAATAATACGGCTGCATGAGCGGCTGAGCCGAGAGGTGGCAGTGGAGGCAGTTTGCGGCAAAAGCGCGCACCGGCTGGGGGTCGCCCAACGCCACTGGGTCAAATGGCGCCAACTCCGGCACGGCGCGAGCCGAAACCACCCGGTCGTCGCGGATGGCAAAGACGCCGAAACGGGCGATGGCATCGGGCTGGGCGCCGAACGCCCGGCGCACCTGGGCGATGGCGCCGGCGTAGGTCGCCTGCACGCTTGTCATGGCGCGGTGGATATGGTCGCGTTGGGCCTCGGCGCTGCCGGAATGGCAGTCCGAGCCGCCGCAAGAGGCCTCCACCACGCTGAAATCGGAGGGGTTCCTGCCGCCGCGCAGGCCGGCATGGGCCAGGGGCTTGTCCAGCGCCAGCGCGTTCCCACCGTGGCAGCGCACACAGCCAAACGTCGCCAGCGGGTGCGAGGGGCTGATCTCTTCAAGGCCGTCGTGGCACGTCAGGCACAGTTCCGGCTTGCCGGTGAGCGTCGGCGTGAGCGTTTTGGGCGTGGGCGAACGCAGTTCACGTGCCACCGCCAGCGCGACAACGGCGAGCAACAGAAGCGCGGCAGAGACCAGGCGGCGGTCGGGATTCATTGCCCCATCTCTATCAGCGTCAATATGACGATGCCTGAGAACATCAGAACAACGACCACCTGTGCCAGGCGGCCCTGGCGGTTGAACCATTCCGCCACGCCGGTTGCGCTGCGATCTATGGCGTAAGGGATCAGGGCCAGAAGCAGGAGCAGACCCAGGGGGATCAGCACGCCGGCCCACACCGGCGGGAGGAAGCGCAACAGCGCCTGTATCCACAGGAAGAACCAGGGCGCCTGCGCCTTGTCCGGGCGCGCCGGTAAATCGGCTCTCGCCCCCAGCGGAGCGGGGATCAGGATGGATAGGAGGATCAGGGCGGCCAGGACGACCAGCATGGCCAGCGTTTCGGTCTGAACGAGCCGGGCGCGCGGGAGGCGCGGGGCGCGATCGTGATCGCGGGGCCGGTGCGAGATACCACCATCGCGCCGCACCCGGAAAACATGCCAGCCGATGAGGAGGAACGCGGGCACGGCCAGCCCCAGGATGTGCCAGGCGTAGAAGCGGATAGCCGTCGCCGGGCCGGGGTCCGGCCCGCCGACGACCATGTAATAGAGTGCATCTCCGATCAGCGGCGTCTCCCTCACCAGATGGGTCCCCACGACGAGCGCCCAATGCGTGCCCTCATCCCAACGCAGGACGTAGCCGGTGAAGTTGAGCAGGAGCGTGATGACCAGGAGGGCCAGGCCGATCAGGGTGTTGAACCGGCGGGGTGGCTTGTACGCGCCGGTAAACACCACGCGCAGCAGATGCAGCACAACTGCGACGACCATGGCCTGCGCCGCCCAGTAGTGCAGGTGGCGCATGAGCCAGCCGAAGGGCACCTGAAAGGTGATGATCTCCAGCGAGGGGAAGGCCTCCTCCGGCGTGGGCACGTAGAAGAACGTGAGCAGCACGCCGGTGATCGCCAGGATCAGGAACAGGAAGGCGGAGATACCCCCCAGGCCGAAGGTATAGCGGAAGCGGGCCTCGCGCTCCGGAATGAAGGGGGGATGCAAATGGTAGAAGAAGTTCGGGCGGCGAGAGGACATTACTTTGAAAAGCCGAAAGCGGCGGCGTCTTCCTGCATGTCCTCAAGTGCACGCTGGACCAGCCTGCGTATCTCCTTCTCCACCCGTTCCGGGGAACGTTCGTCTTCAGGCAGCATCATCCAGCACTGGGTGATCGCCTGACGGACAGCCTGATCTACGCCGAGCGGTCCCAGCATCTCGCGCATAGGCGGCGGGGCAATGCGTTTGACCTCCACAGGGCCGGTGCTGGGTTTCGCCTGCTTCCCTTTCTCCTCTGACGCGTTCGGATCACGGATGATCTCCATAACCCCCTCCGTTACATTACTCCTAACCAGGCGCAGAGCCGCGCATCCAATGCCCGATCCGGCGCTTAGTATACCTGACCTGGCCTGCCCTCACAAAACAGGCCGGACGACCTCCGCCCGGCCTGTGAATACCCCTCTCCCACAGTACGGGCGCAGCGACGCTGCGCCCCCACCTTAAGGGGGGGTCAGGAGTTTCCACGAGTCTCCACAAGCTCACCTTCCAGCGCCTTCTCCCGCGCCGCAATCTCCTGCAGGCGCACGCGCATCTCATACTCGCGCTCTTCCTGCAGCTTCTCCTCATACCACTTGCGGTGGTGCAGGCGGGCGTACAGCGCGCTCACCTCACCGTGGATCATGGAGAAGAAGGCCTCCTTCTCCTCCGGGAAGAACGCGGCCATATAGACGTGGATGATCAGGCCGGCGACGACCGCGCCCACGGCGGCGAAGTGCAGGGGCCGCGCCCACTGCACCAGGACGCGCATCTCCGGCGGCAGGAGATAGCCGAAGGTCATGATCAGGCCGGTCAGCCCGATGACCACCGTGCCGAACACGACGACGTAGCCGTAGAGCTTCTGGCCGGCGTTATAGGCATCCTGGGGCGGCAGAGGGCGGTCCCGGTCCAGCCCGACCAGGTGTTTCGCCTTCAGCTTCAGCCATTCAATATCGTCCTTGTCCAGCAGCATCCGCTTCATAGCGAAAGGCAGGAAGTACTTGCGGAAGCCCAGCAGGACATTATAGGTGATCACGAACAGCCAGATCAGCCCGAAGACCTTATGTGCTTCCACCAGCCGCCCGATCCCGCCGAACAGGTTGCGCACGAAGTCCACATAGCCCTGTGGCATAATGCGCAGGTTGGGGTTGCCCAGGATCGCCAGACCGGTCGCCAGCAGGACGAGCCAGGAGAAGGCGTTAAACCAGTGGGTGACGATGTTCGCCAGGCCATGCTTCTTGATCCGCTTGGCCCGCAGGCGCTGGCGCTCACTCAGCGGCAATACCTCAGTCGTCATGGTTCACTCCTACGCAGGACAATTACCCCCACCCTAACCCTCCCCCGTAAGGGGGGAGGGTAGGGAAGGGAGGTTATTCCTCATACTCACTCTCGCCCTTGACCAACTGCCGGGCAAAGGCGGCGGCCTGGCCCAGGAAGGTCAGCCCGGCAGCGGCCAGGACGCCAGGGATGACGATGCGCCGGTAGAAGGTGTCGGCGGCGGGCATCTCCGGTGGGTGAATGGCCAGTTTCGTCGCATCCACCTCATCGTTGATGTAGTAAATGTTTGGGCCGGTGTCCACACCTGGCGCAGTCAGGCGGGTGACGCGCCTGGCGTTGCGCAGCGCGATAGAGACCTCGCTATGGGGGTCGTTCAGGTCGCCGAACAGCCGCGCCCCGCCGATGCACGTGGCCACGCAGGCGGGGGACTCACCCTGTTCCACACGTTGCAGGCAGGCGTTGCACTTATCCGCCTTGCCGGTCTCCGGATGGATAAAACGGGCGTGATACGGGCACGCTGGCAGGCACAGCCCACAGCCGATGCACGCCTGCTGGTCAATGACCACGATGCCGTCCTCCTCGCGTTTGTACGTTGCCTGGCTGGGGCACACTTCAACGCAGGGCGGATCGTCGCAGTGCATGCAGTTGTAGGGCACGAACTGCTGGCTGACGTTGGGGAATGTGCCCTGCACGCCCAGGTCGTACACCCAGATGCGGGTCGCGCCGAGAGGCACATCGTTCTCCGCACGGCAGGCCACCAGGCAGGCGCGGCAGTCAATGCAGCGCCTGGGATCAATCACGAAGCCGTATTTCTTTACCTGCGCCATGCTCTACCTCCGGTGACCGAGTAGGGGCGCAAGGCCTTGCGCCCCTACCCTCCGTCATCCGTCCTTCTCCACACGCACGAACGTCTGCGACAGCGCCTGGCCACCGCTGACCGGGTCGGTATACGTCATATGCAGATCGCTGTCGCTCGCGCCCACACCGTAAGCGGTCTTCAGACCCTTGGACAGGTGGCCGAAGCCCTGCGTCATCCACACGCAGTCCTCGCGGATGCCCTCGGTCACTTTAGCGGTGATCACCACCTCGCCGACGGGGCTGATCACACGCACCTTCTGGCCGTTGACGATGCCGCGTTCGGCAGCCGGTTTGGGGTGAATCCACAACTCGTTCTCCGGGTAAACCTCGTGCAGCCACAGGTTGTTCTGCGTGGCGAACTGGGTATGCTGGCCGACCTTGCCCGTGAGCAGGTAGAACTCGCCCGGCCCAGGCTGCGGTGGCGCCTGCCATACCGGCACGGCGGGCTGCCCGGCCCGGCGCAACGTCTCCGAGGCGATCTCAATCTTGCCGCTGGGCGTGTTGAACTTGAATTCTCTGACCTGGGGGACAGCGGCCTCTGGCTCAAACGAGAGCGTTTCCGGCACAAAGCAGGCCGACCGCTCCACCTCGCGCGGCGATTCCAGCAGCGGGCTCCAGCAGCCGCGATGCTCCAGGGCGCTGATGTCCATCCCCAGCGGCGCGAGTTGCTGATTGATGTAATCCACCTCATCTCTGTACTGGAAGTACTCGCCCAGGCCCAGCCGCTCGCCCAGTTGCTTGTAAATCCACAAAGCGCTCTTGCCTTCGCCAATGGGGTCAATCACCGGCTGGCGCAGGAAGACGCGGTTCTCCAGCACGAGCAACGGGTCATAGCGCTCCAGATAAGAGGCCTCCGGCAGGATGACATCCGCGTACCACTCGGTGTCGTTGGGCAGGATGCTGACCGTGACGATGAAGTCAAGCTGGTGAAGGGCGGCGATGGTCTTCTGGCGCTCCGGCAGGCTGAGCACCGGGTTTTGGCGGGCAATAAACCAGCCATGCGCCTGGTAGGGCTGGCCGCTCAGGATGGCATCGCGGATCTCCTGGAATACGCCCAGCTTAAGCGGGACAAGCGGGTACTTCCAGGGCACGCCATCCAGCCGCTGGGCGCGGATGCGCGGATAAGGCGGCTGCGGCGGCTTGCCCAGGGTGATCCCGCCGCCCTCGCCCCCGCCGTTGACCAGCCCGCCGGGCTGCTCCCAGTTGCCGATAAGCGCATTCAGGATGGCGATGGCCCGCTCGGTCTGGAAGGAGTTGACGAAGTTGCTCGTGCGCCAGCCGGGATGGGCCATGGCGTGCGGTGCGGCGGCCGCGAAGTCGCGGGCGATGCGCCGGATGGTCTCGGCGGGGATGCCGGTGATAGAGGCGGCCCACTCCGGCGTGTACTTCACCACCTCGGCCTGGAGTTCATCAAAGCCCACGGTGTTGCGCTCAATGAATTCGCGGTGATACAGCCCCTCGCTGACGATCACATTCAGGAGCGCGAGATGGAAGGCCAGGTCGGTGCCGGGCTTGATAGGCAGCCACTCGGCCTTGCTGGCCGTCTTGGTGAAGCGCGGGTCCAGCACGACGACGTGCGCGCCGTGGGCGATGGCCTCCACCAGGTCGCTTGTCTCGCTGGTGGAGATGGCCTCCAGCAGGTTGCGGCCTGTCAGGATGATGTACTTCACCTGGTTGTAGTTGCGGCCCGGCTCCTCAATGCCGTAGGTCAGCAGGTTGGCGACGACCATGGCGTTGAAGCACAGGCTGCGCTGCGTGCCGTAGTTGGGCGAGCCGAAGGCATACAGCAGGTTCTCAAACACCGGCTGGCTCAGGTTGTGCGTGGCCGAGAAGATCATGGCCTCCGGCCCATATTTCTCTTTGATTTCCAACATGCGCCTGGCCGTATAATCCAGCGCTTCGTCCCAGGAGGCGCGGCGGAATTTGCCCTCGCCGCGTGCCCCCACGCGGATGAGCGGGAAGCGGATGCGGTCGGGGTCGTAGGCCGTCATGATGCCGCTCTGTCCCCGTGCACACAGGCGGCCCTTGGAGTGCGGGTGGAAGGGGTTGCCCTCCAGCTTGACCACGCGGCCATCCTTCACCTTCGCCCGCACGCCGCAGCGCCAGACGCACATCTCGCACAGCGTGGGCACGATCTTATCGTAGGTCAGCCTCCCGGTTTCGGGCGCCGCCGCCGACGCGGTGTTGAAGCCCAGCCCGGCCAGGCCCAACGCGGCCAGCGTCGCGCCGGAGGCTTTCAGGAAATCGCGTCGCGTGAATTGGATGATCTCGTCTGCCATCTCTAGACCCTGACTTCACCGCAGGGAGGCGGAGAGCGCAGAGGTTGTCTATCTCTGCGTAATCTCCGCGTCCTCTGCGTCTCTGTGGTGAGATTACGCCCTTATCTTGTCCGACCGGATGCGGATGGCGCGTTCCAGCGCGTAGAACAGCAGCAGTGCGATCACCGTGAACAGCCCGATGACCAGCCAGTGGTTGGCGTCTATCACCTCCGGCAGGACAATTGGCCCGGCGTTGGCGATACGGCTCAGCGCCGGATAGACCTGATTGTAGGTCAGGCCGAAGAGGAGTGCACCGGTCAACATGCCCAGGACACCGGGGATGAGATAGTCCAAGCGGCCCTCACCCGATCCGGCGGCGATAGGCGCAGCGCACACGCCCGCAACGGCCATGCCGATGCCAAAGAGCAGCCCACCCAGCAGGTTGCCCACGATGTATGTCGGGGTGATCGGCATACTGGCGACGACGCCCAGGTCGGTCAGCAGGTAGATGCCGATCATGCCCACGACAAGGGCCGACATCATGAACTTGAGCACGGCCAGGTCGGTGAAGCGGAAGACGTTAACGATCTTGTGATAGCGGGTCATCCCGCCTTTGTGGAGCAGGAAGCCGAACAGAAAGCCGATGAGAAGTGGGGCGATGATAGACATGGCTTAGTATCTCCTCCCGTACAGAATCCAGGCTGTGACGATGCCTGAGGCGAACATGCCGGCGATGAAGATGAAGGCCGCCGGCGCCAGGACCACACCGCCGGAAATGGCCAGCCCGCTGGTGCAACCTCCGGCGATGCCCGCTGCGTACTCCAACAGCACCGCAGCGAAGAATACCATCAGCCAGCGCTTGAGCACACTCGTGCCGAAGACCTCCGTCCACTGTTCATCTGGCAGCTTGCGCCATTTGAATGTGCCTGAGAGCAACGCCGAGGCCAGCCCGCCCAGGAACACACCCAGGAGCATCCACACCGACCAGGTCAGGCCCGGCGGCATGACGAACTTAAAATAGGTGTTCTTAGGGTCCAGCGCCAAGCCAAGGGGGGCGACGAGGTTCTCATACGCACCTGAAGCGCCGATGAGCAGGGGAGCAGGTAGCAAGCGGCTGCTGAGCACGAGCGCCAGGACCGTCACCAGGCCCAGTCCCGCCCCGGCGACGTAAGGCGACCATTCGGGCTTGCGCAGTTGGGTGATCAACCAGGTCATGATGTCCTCCGTCTCAGTTAAGTTTCACTTGCCAGCGCCAACAGCAGGGCCAACTGGCGCTTATCCAGGCGTTTCATCTCCTCCAGCACGGCGAAGTTGATCAGGCTGAGCGACTGGAGCAGTTCTTCGCCGCGCTTGCGATCCGCCAGGATGAGGCGCAGGGCCTGCAATGTGCGCGGGTCCAGCGACTGGAGCACGGGCAGCAATTGCTCCAATTCGGGCGATAATCGGCCGGGCGCCTGCGCACGAACGGCTTCTTTACCATCCGGCCTTATAACGGCCTTATCGGACGAGGCCAGCTTTGGCATGGCCTGGCGGCGCAATCGCTGCTCATTCCAATAGACAAACGCACCACCGCCGAGGGCAGCGAGGGCCAGCAATGTGCCCACGATGACGTTCCCCAGGCTCACCGGTCGCACCTGGGCAGCTTCATACTGGGCCGCGTAGTCAATGATCTCACCGGGCGCGGCGACAGGCGCAGCAGGCGGGGCGGCGGGTTCAGCGGGGCTGGGGTTAGACGGCTGGGATGGGGGCTGAGATACGCTGCCGCCGCTGGCGCTGCCGCTACCGAGTGTCACACCGAGCGCGACCGCGTACACCTGGGCCTTGGCCTCATAATCGTCGTGGCAGGAAGCACAGTTCGCTTTCACATCGCCGAGGGGCTGGACCAGGCCCTGATGCGCCGCCGCCTTCTCCACCGCCTGGACGTTGCCGCCATGACAGAATTCGCAGAAATCGCCGAAGGCGTGCGCGATGTGCCACTCCCCCTCCGTGTTGACCGGGTCCTCGCCCTTCACCTCGTGGCAACTCTTGCACGAGGACGCCTGTGAGCCGCACTGCGCCAGGCCGTTGGGGGCCTTACCACGGCAGAGGGGCAGCAGCGCTTCCCAGGCCACCTCCTCGCTTCCAATTGCAGGGGCGGGGGCCGAGGTGAGGGCCAACGCTCCGATCACGCCCAACCCGACGATAATGAGACCTGTACTGAAGAGAAAGAAAACACGTTGACGGGTCATCATCTTGCTCCTCTCAGCGTTCCTCATGGCGCCCCAGGATCGTGGCCAGGGCGCCGCGTTGCGCCAGGGTGTCTGCCAGCACCGCGCGCATCAGGTCCAGCGCCTGGATGACGCGCACATCGGTCAGCGAATACATCACCGTTGTGCCCAGGCGCTCGGCCCGCGCCATGCCGCGTTCGCGCAGCACCTTCAGATGGCGCGAGACCGTCGGCTGGCTCGTGCCCAGCGCGGCGGCCAATTCGCCAACGCTCTTGGGGCCGTCGGCAAGCTGATACAGCAACAGGATGCGCGTCGGATCGGCCAGCGCCTGGCATACCTGGGCGTGGAGCATCCGAATTTCGGCTTCTTGGGGCTGTTGCATCACTGCCTCCATGTGGGTATCCCTCTATGCGTATAGACGAATATGCGCATACCAGCATAGATCGGCTCTGGGCCATCCGCTAGTGAAGGATGTCACATACTTTGACGCCAAATGTCACTTGCACCCCGTGCGCGGCTGTGCCACAATGCACCAGCATGAACCAGGCCCTGATTCAGGCGCAATTTGACCACCACACCGGGGCGGAGAGCGCCAGCGCCAGCCTGTCGCGCCTGCTCGCCCTGTGCTCACCGCAGCCGGGCTGGCGCACCCTGGACATCGTCGCCGCAATGGTCGCCCCGCGTCCCCTGGCCCTCGCCATTACCCAGTCGGCCCTCGCTTTGGCGGACGCGGCTGCGCTCCCTTTCGCTGCGGAAGCCTTTGATCTGGTCACCTGCCGCCTGTCGGCCCATCATTTCCCCGATGTGGCCGCCGCCGTGCGCGAGATGGCGCGGGTGTGCCGGCCCGGCGGCCTGGTCGCCATCGCGGACCATATTGTGCCTGTGCACGGCCCCACAGCGCGCTACATCAACGCCTTTGAGAAGCTGCGCGATCCCGCGCATGTGCGCTGCTATGCCCTGCCGGATTGGGCGGGCTTTTTTGTCGCTGCCGGGCTTGAGGTCCTCCATACGGAGGAGGCCCGCCAAACGCTGAACTTCGGCGAGTGGGTCAGCCGCGCCAAGGTTTCAGCCGCCGACCGTATCCGCCTGGAGGTCCTGCTCCGGCAGGCGCCGGCCTATGCGCGAGAAGCCTTGACGCCAGGGGACGAAGGCGGTAGAATAAGGTTTAATCTGACCGAGGCAGTCGTCATTGGGCGACGGCGGGAGGCAACCGAATGAGCAAATTTATCCGCGCCAGCGAAGCGCGCGATCAGATTGAGGCTATCATCGCGGATGTTGTGGATAGCGGCGAGCCGGTTCTCTTAGGCCGAAACGGTGAGCCTGAGGTTGTTCTGCTGCCTTACAAAGACTATCTCAAGGGTAAAGAGCTTCCAAGCACAACCGAAGACGTGGCACTGGATGTTGAGTTTGATGCCATGCTCAACCAGGCGCATAGGCATTTTAAGAACTGGCTGGTTGAGCGCGGCTATAATCCGGAGACTTTAAGTGAAGAGGACGTAGAGCGGATTATCCGTGAAGCATGATCCGCTCCGTGTGGTGATAGATACAAACGTGATGATCTCCGGCTTGTTTTGGCGAGGATCGTCTTTCCAAATACTGCGTGCGTGGCAGGCGGGGCGATTTCGCCTGATTTATTCAACGGCTATGTTGAAAGAGTTGATTGCACGGCTGAGGGACAAGTTCCTTCTACCCAAAGCCGAGCGCGATCTCCTCAGACGCCGGATTGTGCGGTATGGCATACGCGTCAGACTGCGAGTGCCTGTAGATGTCTGCCGCGACCCCAAAGACAATATGCCGCTGGAAGCAGCACTCGCCGGTCGTGCTGACTATCTTGTATCAGGCGATGAAGATCTGACTGCGCTGGGACAGTTTCGCGGCATCGCTATCGTAACACCACGGGAATTCATGGAAGTCTTATCAAAGTGGAAAAAGTAACCGGGCGCTATCACCTTCTGATTGAAGGCTGTCAAATGAATTACGCGGACGTCCGGCGGGTGGCGTCCCAATTGGAGAAGGCCGGCTTTCGGGCGACAGACCGGCCGGAGCAGGCCGACGTGCTCATCCTGGAGACCTGCACAGTGCGGCAGAGCGCCGAGGACAAGGTTTACGGCTGGCTCACGTATCTGAGGCCGCTGAAGGAGCGCAAGCCGGACACCGTCATCGCGGTGATGGGCTGCCTGGTCGGCGTCAAGGGCAACCGCGCCCTCCAGCAGCGCTTCCCCTTCGTGGACGTGTTCATGCCGCCCTCCTCGGACGGCACACCCCTGCTCGCCTATCTCCAGCAGCATGAGGCCTACCGGCTGGAGCAGGAGGCTATTGCCGAACGCTTCGCCATCCAGGATGGCGATCTGGTGTTGCCGCAGCACGAACGCAACCGCCTGGTCTCAGCGCCGGTGGCCGTCGTCTACGGCTGCTCCCACGCCTGCACCTTCTGCGTCATCCCCCTGAAGCGCGGGCCAGAGCGCAGCCGCTCCATCGGCGAGATCGTCCAGGAGGTGCGCGCGCTCGTCAGGCAGGGCGTGAAGGAGGTCCAGCTCCTGGGGCAAATTGTGGACCGCTACGGCAAGGACGTGCCCGATGGGCCGGACCTGGCCGACCTGTTGCGCGCCGTCCACCAGGTGGAGGGCCTGGAGCGCATCCGCTTCCTCACGTCCCACCCCAACTACATGAGCGACCGTATTTTGGAGGCGGTGGCCGAATTGCCCAAGGTCTGTGAGCATATTGAGGTGCCGGTTCAGGCAGGCGATGATGAGGTGTTACGGAACATGCGGCGCGGTTACACCGCCGAGGACTATCGCCGCCTGATCGCGCGCATCCGCGAGATGATCCCCAACGCGAGCATCGCCACCGACATCATCGTGGGCTTCCCCGGCGAGACCGAGGAACAATTCCAGCGGACCTACGAGCTGCTGGCCGAACTCAAGCTGGATGTGGCCCATATCGCCAAATACTCGCCGCGCCCCGGCACGGTCTCGGCCCGGCGTATGGTGGATGACGTGCCGCCGGAGGAGAAGGAGCGGCGGCGCAAGGCGCTGGACGACCTGCAGGCGCAAATCGCTGCCGAAATCAACAGCCGCTACCTGGGCCAGACGGTGGAGGTGCTGGTGGAGGGGGAGCATAAGGGCAAGTGGCGCGGGCGCACGCGCACGAACAAGCTGGTCTTCTTTGAGGATGGGCGCGACTGGCGCGGCAAGCTGGCCCAGGTGACCATCACCTGGACCGGGCCTTGGTCCATGCAAGGCGTGGTCACGCCCTGAGCCTCTGATCTCCGCCTTCACTGCCTCTCCTAACAGGGGAGGGGGTTAGAAATGCAAAAGGCCATCCTTGAAATCAAGGATGGCCTTTTCAAATCGCCTGCCAGCAGGGGACGTGCCCGTCCCCGGAGATGTGGAGCCAGCAAAGCGGCTGGCCCCATATACGAGACCGTTTATATTCTCCCTGGGGGCTGGCTGGAGGGATCAGGCCGAAAGGCGCCGCTTCTCTTGCAGCCAGTTGTCAAAGTCCACCCGGGCAATGCGCCACCCCCGGCCCACTTTATAAGCGGGCAACTCCTTCTGTCCGATCCAACGACGTACGGTGAAGATGGAGACTTTGAGTGTATCGGCCACCTCCTGTGGAGTTAAGAACATCTCTTGTTGTGGGCGTGCCATAAGCTTCGTCAGTTGCATCTTCATCTCCTACGGGCAGTGCACACAGTCGGCTAAAGCGTACCACAAGGTGGTGCAAGGGACTATAGGATTTTGGTCACGATAGTAAGACCTACGAAACTGACGCAACGGTGCATGAGGGGGCTTGACATTCTCAATTCCTGTGTTATAATAATCAAGCCTGGTTTTTATATTTATAAACCTTGACTTCAATTTTATGAGGCGAGATGAAAGGAAGCCCTATGGTACCTCAACCCGGTCACGTCCGCATTGAGAACCTGACCAAGGTGTATCACACCCGCCAGCGCCGGGGGCTGTTCAGGGCCGAGGAGACAGAGGTCGTCGCGCTCAAAGACCTGTCGCTTGAAATCCACCCTGGCGAGATCTTTGGCCTGCTCGGCCCGAACGGCGCCGGCAAGACAACGCTCATCAAATGCCTCACCACCCTGCTCTTACCCACCAGCGGCAACGCCTGGATCAACGGCTATCACTTGACCGAGCAGGATAACGACATCCGGGCGAGTGTGGGCTGCATGCTCATGGGGGAGCGCGGGCTGTACTGGAAGCTGACCGGGCGCGAGAACCTGATCTTCTTCGGCGCGTTGTACCACCTCAGCCCCACCGACCGCCGCCGCCGCGCTGACGCGATTATTGAGCAACTGGGCTTACAGGACCTGGCCGACCGCACGGTGGAGACCTACTCTTCCGGTCAGAAGATGAAGTTCGCCTTCGCCAAGGCGCTGATCAACGACGCGCCCTTACTGATCCTGGATGAGCCGACCAACACGCTGGACCTGCCCTCGGCCCGTGAACTGCGCGCCGTCGTGCGCGAGTTGAACCAGGCGGGCAAGACCGTCATCTATACCACCCACAGCATGTCTGAGGCCGAGACGATGTGCGACCGTGTGGCGATCATTGACCGGGGCCAGGTGCTGGCCCTGGGGACAGTAGCCGAACTGAAAGCTTCGTTGGGCCGCGATCAGGTCATCCGCATTGAGGGCGTCATCTCCCCACAGGCCAGCCAGGCGGTTAAACGCCTGCCGGGGGTTATCCAGGCCACACTCGCCGCGGTCAATGGGCGCAACCAACTTACCGTTGTGGCGCAGGATGGACACCTCTTGCTGCCGCGCTTGATTGAAACGCTGATCGCCCACCGGGCCGTCGTGCAGAAGATCGCCCCGGAGGAAACCACGCTTGAAGATGTGTTTATCGCCCGTACGGGCCGCACACTGGCTGAGGACACCCGGATCAAATGAGCGCCGCCATCGCCCATCCCACCTTCCGGCAGAAGCTGTCCGCAGCCCTGGCCGAAACCTGGCTGCGGCTGCTGTTCAGCAGCCGCTATCCCGGCCAGCTTGCTCTGGAGATCATCATCCCCATCGTCTTCGCCGCCATGCCCATGCTGCTGGGCCGCGCCAGCGGCGGTGCGCATGCCGCCGCCAACTTTCAGGCAAATACGGGCACGGCCAACTACGTGGCTTACCTGCTGATCGGCTCTAACGTTTTCATGATCGTCACATCGGCCTTCTGGCACATCGCCTACTGGCTGCGTTTTGAGCAGGAGACGGGCACGCTAGAGGCGATCTACCTCACGCCCACCAGTAGCCTGACGCTGGCCAGTGGCGTGGCGATCTACAGCACAATTCGCAGCCTGACCTCAACGCTCATCGCTTACCTGGTCGGCTGCCTGATCTTTGGCGTCAACCCGTTCCAGGGCGACGTGCTGCTGGCCCTGGCCTTCATTTTCACCGGGCTGATCCCGCTATATGGCCTCGCCTTCCTGTTCGGGGCACTCGTGCTCAAGGTCAAGGAGTCCAATGCGCTCGTCAACCTGATGCAATGGCTGGTCAGCTTCCTGATGGGTATCTTCTTCCCGGTGACGGTGCTACCGCCGCTCGTGCGCGCGCTCGCGCTGCTCTTCCCGCCCACCTGGATGGTGAACGGCGTGCGCTCAGCGCTTCTAGGCGTTGGCTTCTTCTTTGGGGCATGGTATCGGGATATGGCGGTGCTGTGGGCCGCGCTCCTGTTCGCGCCACCGGTCAGCATCTGGGTGTTTCACCGTGTTGAGCACGGTATCCGCCGCCACGAAGGGATGGGAGAGTTCTGATGATAAGGTACTCAACGGATTCTCTAAACAAAACCAAGGTCATTCAGTGGTTGAGCACGCTTATCGCCATGTCGCGCAAAGAGCTGACGATCATGACGCGCTATCCAGTTGAGTTCATCGCCAGCTTCGGCCAGGTGTTCCTCATCATCGCCGTGTTCACGCTCGCCAGCCTGATGTTCACGCGCGAGGGTGTGCGCGGCGCCGGCGAAGCCAGCACCTTTATCTCTGGTCTGGTGGTCTATGGCTTTGTCTTGTTCTTGTTCCTGAGCGACACACTATGGACCATTGGCTACAACATCCGCCGGGAACAGAAGCAAGGCACACTGGAGCAACTCTACCTCAGCCCGGCATCCAAGACCGCCAGCCTGATCTCGCGCGTCGCCGTCACGCTGGTCTGGACGGGGCTGCTGTCGCTCACATCGGGCTGGCTGATGAGCGCGATGATCGGCAGGCTGCCCTTTGAGAACGTCCCCTTGGGCCTCTTCGTCCTGATCATGGTGCTCTCCGGCACGTTCGGCCTTGGCTTCGCTTTCGCCGCGCTGACGTTGCGCGTGCGCGAGGCCGGGCAGACGCTCGCCAACCTGGCTCAGTTCACCTTCATGATCGTCTGCGCCCCGTTCTTCCCCTTTCAGGCGCTGCCGGGCTGGATACAGACCGTCTCCCGCCGCATCCCGCTATCCTACGGCGTAGACCTCTTCCGCTCCACGCTCATGGGTTATCCGGCGGGCTTCCCTGAGCTTGCGCCGGTGAACATTGAACTCATGATCGTCACAGCCTTCGGGCTGCTCATGCCCGCGCTGGGGCTGTGGCTGTATCGTCAGGAGGAGGACCGCGCCCGGCGCAACGGCAGTCTATCGGAGTACTGAATTCACCCTGACTACAAGAGGGGGCACACGCTGTCCAGCGATTCGGGGAATCGCTGGAGGCAGTGCCGGAGGTGGGACTTGAACCCACACGAGGTCGCCCTCAGCGGTTTTTGAGACCGCCCTGTCTGCCTGTTCCAGCACTCCGGCTTAACCTTCTACGTAAACCCTAGTATAATCGGCAATAGCTGTTTGGTCAAGGGCCAACGAGAACCGGGCGTGGACGAAGCATCCCTGATCCAGGCGGCCCAGCGCGGCGACGTGGCCGCCTTCAATGAGCTGGTGCTGGCCTACCAGAACCAGGTGTACAACCTGGCCTATCGCATCATGGGCGACGGCGATAGCGCCGCCGATGCCACCCAGGAGGCCTTTATCTCGGCCTACCGCCACCTCGTCCACTTTCGCGGTGGCTCATTCAAGGCCTGGCTGCTGCGCATTGTCACCAACGCCTGCTACGATGAACTGCGCCGCCAGAAGCGTCACCCGGCCAGTTCGCTGGAGGCGCTCTATGTCGTGGACGAAGCCCCGGACGACCCCGGCCTGATCGCCGCGCCCGCCGAGAACCCGGAAACCTATGCCCAGCGCCGGGAACTATGGCGCTTCATTGAAGCCGGGCTGAGCACTCTCCCCCCCGATCAGCGCATCACGCTCGTGCTCTCCGATATTGAGGGGCTGAGCTATGAAGAGATCGCCGAGATCACCTCGGCCAACCTGGGGACGGTCAAGTCGCGCCTGTCGCGGGCGCGGGCCAAGTTGCGCGATTTCCTGATGGCCCAGGGGGAACTTTTACCGGCCCATTACCGTCTACATGGCGAAGGTGACGGGGCCGCACAGCAGGTGGTGAGAAAATGAGATGGTTGGAACGGCGCAGGCGGGAACACGATGACGAGTTGTTATCGGCCTATATAGATGGCCAACTCCTGGGGCGCGCACGCCAGGAGTTTGAAGCGCGGCTGGCGCGCGAGCCGGAGCTGCGCGCTCGCCTGGAGGCGACACGCCGGATGCTGGGGCTGGTGCGCAGTCTGCCCCCCGTGCCCGCGCCGCGCAACTTCCTCCTTGACCCGGCTAAATATGGCCGACCCGCCCATGTGCGCCAGGCCGCCCGCTGGTACCCCACCCTGCGCCTGGCCACCACCCTGGCCACAGCCCTGCTGATCCTGGTCTTCGCCGCTGACCTGATCCTCAGCCAGGCCCTCACCCCCACGTTCCGCGCCGCCGCCCCGGCAGCCGCGCCGCAAGTCGCCACGGCGGGACAGGGGGCCAGGCAGAAGACAGATGCAGTAGAAGCGACCGTCCCTCCGACGCCAGCGGAGTTCTCCGCCCCCGCCCCGACCGCCCACCCCATGCTGGCTGCACAGCCCACCCCGCCGTCAGGCGAGGCCGATCAACTCCCCTCGGCAGCGGCAGGGGAACAGGCCCCAGAAGGCGCGCTCGCCGTCACGCCCGCCCCGGCCACCCGCCTGGGCCCGGCGGCTGCAGGGGCTGCCACTGACGGCCTGGAGACCGGCCAGCCACCCACCCCTGGCCCGACCGAGCCAGCCCCCACGCCGACAGCGGAAGCGCCTGCGGCCACGCCCATGCCAGCGGAGGTCGGCCAGGCACCACCCCAGGCCCCGCTCCCCGCGCCGGGAGAGCCGTCCCAGGAGTCCGCCCCTGCGTACACACCAGAAGGGCCGCCTCAGGCCCCGCTGCCCTCCTCTCTGTTGCGCGCTATTGAGATCGGCCTGGCAGTTCTGGTCATCCTGCTGGTTGGCGCCACGATCCTGGCCTGGCGCGCTACCTGAGAAGGCCATCGCGTGAACCGTGTCCGCATCCCACCCTGGACGGTGCTCACCGCGCTCCTGCTCGCCGCCTGCGGCGGAACGGGCGTACCCGTCGTGAACCCCAACAGCCCGACGAGCGCTCCCACGCCGGCCATAGAGAGCGCGCCGGAACTCAGCTTTCTCGTGGCCGAAACGCAGAGGGGCGTGGAGGGGACGGCGGTGAGCATCACCGGACTCTACCGCGTCTTTGACGCCACCAACCGGCAGGTGGACGTGTGCCAGGCCCAGGGTGCCCGCTCCACCTGCCGCCGCTACCCGCTGGAGCGCGAACTGGGGGCGCAGCCGATAATCGTCTCGGTCAAAGGCACATGGCGGAACGGGCGGGTCGCCGTCGCGGATTGGCAGATGCTCCCCTTCGGCTGGGCCGAGGCCATCTCCGCCTGCCGCCAGGCGCTGGCAGCCCAGGCCGAGCGGCTGGGGCAGGTGGCTTGGGGGCCGTTGGCGCTTCCGCCCTACCGTGAAAGCAGCGCCAGGTTCAGGCTGGATGCCGCCGCGCTCTCCGCCTTCGCCTTTGAGCCTGCCGGCTTTGACCCCCAGCAGGCCCAGTTTATCCTGCGGGGCAAGGGGCCGCTCATGCCGGAGCAGCATCCGCTCGTTAAGCGTTGGGCGCTGCTCTATTGCATCGGCAACGCCAGCGACTTACGTATCACGCATCTGGTCGCCACAATTGAGGGATGGGTGGAGGAATACTGAGAGATGGCCCTGAACTACTGCCCCAACTGCGGCCGGGCGTTGGAGGACCGCCTGGCCTACGGCAAGATGCACCGCGCCTGCCCGGTCTGCGACATCGTTTATTTCCAGGACCCCAAGGTAGCGGCGGCGGTCCTGGTGGAGCGCGAGGGGAAGGTGTTGTTGGTGCAACGCTCCATAGAGCCGGAGCGGGGCAAGTGGAGCCTGCCTGCGGGCTTCGTGGATGCCGAGGAGGACCCCCGCGAGGCCGCCGTGCGCGAATGCCTGGAAGAGACCGGGCTGGACGTGCGCATCACCGGCCTGTTTGACGTGCTCTACGGGCGCGAGCACCCCCGCGGCGCGCACATCTTGATTGTGTACACCGCCCAGATCGTGGGTGGTGAACTCCAGGCGCGGGACGATGCGGATGCGGCGGCCTTCTTTGACCCGGCGGCCCTGCCGCCGCTGGCTTTCACCACCACCCAGGCCATCCTGGCCCGGTGGCAGGCCAGAAAGGCAGCAACGGATTCGCTCCGGTGGTGAGGGGCGCCGCTACACCTCGCCCAGCGTTGGACGGAGCGCCGGCTGGATCACCCAGATCGTGATGGCAGCGGCGCCTGCCCCATCTTGATAGGCGAAGACGACCGCGCTAGTTGCCCTGTCCAGATCGGCCCATAGATTGTCCAGAACGTCGGCTTTCACCTTGCGCGAAGTGGGCTGGTAGCCCGGCTCCACGATATAAAAGTGGGGCTTGCGCCCATTGGCCTGTGACTCCACCAACAGCACCCAGTCCTCGGTGCTCTCAGCGGGCAGGCCCTGGCGCACGGCCACCGCGCGGAGATAGGCGTCCAGGACAAACGTGGCCTGGCGGCGCGGCATCCGGTTCCCGGCGCGGTTCCAGCCGCCGATATATGCTGCCAGGCCCGTCAGCAGATCACCATCCGCCTGGCGCAACATATCGGCCAGGATGCGGGTCCCCCAGCGGATATTCACCTCCGGCTGGTAGAGTTGGCTGACGGGCGGGCGGTTAGCCAACGGCATCACCTGCATCAGCCCCACCGCCCCCATGGGGCTGGTCACCAGCGAGTAGCCAGCGGACTCCACCTGAATCACGGCGGCGACCAGGTCGGGGTCCAGCCCCTGCGCCTGGGCGTAGGTGACGATCAGGGGGCCCCAGCGCTGAATCAGGGGCGGCCAGTAAGGGGATATGGATTGGGCGGATGGGGGGGCAGGTGAACGTTCAGACGGTGACCCAGTGGCGACGGCTCCAGGATGCAGGGCCATCGCCACTGCCAGCAAGAACGCGCTTGCTGTCGTCATGTATTCAGGCTCCTTTGTCAAGGTGATCCCATCCTGGCGTAGAGCCAGCCAGGATGGTCAGGGTGTATTTACGGGCCTCTTTCTGGGAGGCCCGCGTTCGCGGCGGTCTATTATATGGAAAGTCGCCTGTTTGTCAAATCGCGCACATGTCACTCTGAGTGAAACTGGGGGCAAGCCTCAGACCTGCCCCGACCTCTTCCCCGTCCTTTCCCCTTGCGCGGGGGAGAGAGTCACTTTCCTAATCCTCTATCCAGGGGGTAAAATAGGATCAATGGGACCTTTAAGGCCCATAAGTGAGTTTGCCCGCTGGCGCGGGCTGGTGTATGCTAGGGGGGGTGATGGCAGACGACGCCCCACCATCCCTGGTCTGCCATCGTCGTCACGGATTGGACGGGAAAGGTTAGGCTTATGTTTGCATCGGCTACGGCTGTCCAGGAAGCCCTGGCAGCCCAACACTATATCGCCTCGGATGACATCGCCACGGTTCTGTTTCTGGCTGAACGCCTGGAGAAACCCGTGCTGGTGGAGGGGCCTGCCGGCGTGGGCAAGACCGAGCTGGCCAAGGCCTGGGCCGCCGCCTCGGGCCGCGAGCTGATCCGCCTGCAATGCTATGAGGGCCTGGATGAGACCAAGGCCCTGTATGAATGGGAGTACGCCAAGCAGATGCTCTACACGCAACTGCTGCGCGATAAGCTCCACGACCTGCTGGCCGACGCCCCTACGCTCAGCGCCGCCGCCGACCGGCTGGCCGCCGAGGAGGACGTGTTCTTCTCCATGCGCTTCCTCCTGCCGCGCCCTCTCTTGCGGGCCATCCTGGCCGAACAGCCCGCCCTGCTCCTCATTGACGAGGTTGACCGCAGCGACCCGGAGATGGAAGCCTTCCTCCTGGAGGTGTTGAGCGATTTCCAGGTGACCGTGCCGGAACTGGGCACGATCCGCGCCAGGCAGGTGCCTATGGTCGTTCTCACCAGCAACAACACGCGGGAACTCTCGGAGGCGCTCAAGCGCCGCTGCCTGTACCTCTACATAGATTACCCCGACGTAGAGGCCGAACTGCGCATCGTTCGGCTCAAGGTGCCCGATCTGGCTCCGGCGCTGGCGCGGCAGGCGGTGGAACTTGTGCAACGCCTGCGCACGCTGGACCTCAAGAAAAGCCCCAGCGTCAGCGAAACGCTGGATTGGGCCCGCGCCCTGGTCACGCTCAACTCGCGCGCGCTGGATGAACGCACGCTGAACAACACCATGACCATCCTGCTCAAGCACGAGGCCGACCTGGAGCGCGCCCGGCGGGGCCTAGACACCGGCTTCAAGGGGCGCAGCTTCGGCATGCGGAGCTGAGGCCGGGGAGGTCCGAACATGGACGATCGCATTGTGGAATTCATCGCCGCCTTGCGCGCTGCCGGCGTGCGCGTCTCCATCGCCGAAAGCGAGGACAGCTTCCGCGCCGTCCAGCAGTTGGGGGTCATAGACAAGGCGGCCTTCCGCGCTGCGCTGCGCACGACGTTGGTGAAGGACATTCGGGACTTCCCGGAGTTTGACCGGCTGTTCCCGCTCTACTTCGGCGGGGATGCGCCGCTGAACGCGCTCGCCAACATGAACCCCCATGACCGCGAGATGCTGGAAGCCGCCCTGGAGGAGATGTCGCGCCAGCTTGCCGACCGCCTGCGCCGCCTGCTGATGGGCCAGGGCCTGACCCGCGAGGAGTTGCAGCGCATCGCCCAGGCCGCCGCCCAGGCCCGCGACCTGCCGCCCGAATTGCGCTTCTGGCTCATGCGCCAGTTGCAGCGCGAACTGGGCCTGGACCAACTGCAACGCGCGCTCCAGGAGCTTTGGCGCCAGCTCCGCGCCGCCGGGATGACCCCGGAGACGCTGGCGCGGCTGCGCCAAGTCGCCGCCGCCAACCAGCAGGCCATGCAGGATGAACTGGAGCGCGCCTTCGGCCTGACGGAGGAGCAGCGCCCGGTCAACCGGCGCTACCCCCGCTCGGATTACGATCTCCTGCGGCGGCCCTTCCACACCCTGACCCCCGCCGAGATCGCCCAACTGCGCCAGCAGGTGCGCCGCCTGGCCGCCCGGCTGCGCAGCCGCGCCGCCCTGCGCCAGAAACGTGGCAAGGCCGGCACCCTGGACCCCAAGACGACGCTGCGCACCAGCCTGAAGACCTACGGCGTGCCGATGGAGTTACATTGGCGCAAGCGCCACCTCAAGCCCAAGCTGGCGCTCATCTGCGACATCTCCACCTCCATGCGCCCGGTGGCCGATTTCCTGCTGCGGCTGATGTACGAACTGCAAGACCAGGTCTCCCGCACCCGCAGCTTCGCCTTCATCAACGACCTCCAGGAGATCTCCGCCGACTTCGCCCACACCCGACCGGAGACGGCGATCATGGGGGTGCTTGATCGCATGCCGCCGGGCCACTACAACACCGACCTGGGGAGCAGCCTGGCGACCTTCTGCCGCGAGTATCTGGATGCGGTGGACCGGCGCACGACGGTCATCATCCTGGGCGACGCCCGCAACAACTACAACAACCCGCGCCTGGACTGCTTTGAGTTGATCCGCTCGCGTGCCCGCCGCGTGATCTGGCTGAACCCGGAACCGACCTGGCAGTGGGGCAGCGGTGACAGTGACATGCCCCTCTACCAGCCCTATTGCGCCTCGGTCCACCAGGTGAGCAACCTGGCCGAACTGGCCGAGGCGGTGGACGAAATCCTATAGCCTCGCCCCTCCCCCGTAAGGGAGCATCTCTGGAGCTAAGGCCCCTTCAACACCAGCGGCAGGTACAGCCGCGTGGACGGGTTGAACGCCGGGTTACTCGCCTGCCACCGCCCCGTCTGCGTGGTGTAGACCCA